>Ga0209494_1000089_pt1 | contig 39732 bp, 39 predicted proteins | sample EN1Hudseemescosm_FD_184628 | JGI IMG/M metagenome (GOLD analysis project Ga0209494, IMG submission 184628) | Methane-oxidizing microbial communities from mesocosms in the Hudson Canyon - EN1B Hudson Canyon (SPAdes) (version 2) | ecosystem: Environmental > Aquatic > Marine > Cold seeps | place... | reverse complement strand
CGACCATTAGCCATTAAGGTTGGTCTAGTGGATGAGCCGAATTCTCGTAAATTGCATAATGGGTCTGTTCCCCTAATAGGAGGGGTGGCAGTTTTTGTTGGCACAATAGCGCCTCTAGCGCTTTTGTTTGATTTGTCTGATAAGATCTTTTATCTGTTTGCAACGGGGTCTTTTATTTTATTCATGGGCTTGATTGATGACCATAGGGGGCTAGGCGTTAGGATTCGTATTTTTGTTCAAGTGATGGCTAGTGTGATTATGATAAAGAGTACGGGACTGTATGTAGAAAATTTGGGTGACTTGTTTGGCTGGGGTGATATCCATCTGGGGCAATGGGGCATGGCGTTTACCATTGTTGCCGTTATAGGTTTAGTTAACGCCTATAATATGATTGATGGGATAGACGGTCTTTTGGGGTCTATGGTTATCATAGCGTTAGTTGGTGCGGTGTTATTTCAAGTAAATAGTGGCAGAATTTTATTGATCGAGCATATGGGAGTATTAGGTGCTGCCTTAGTGCCATATTTATGTGTGAACTTAGGTTTATTTAGTAAACGGAAGATCTTTATAGGCGATGCAGGGAGTATGTTTTTAGGCTATATTTTGGCGTGGTTTTTCATCTATCTTTCCCAGGGTCCAGCGCCAACCATGAAACCGGTAAGTGTTTTGTGGTGTCTTGCCATTCCGATAGCAGATGCCCTAGTCGTTATGGGTAGAAGAATTTTAAAGAAAAAGTCTGTTTTTGTTGCGGATCGTGAGCATTTACATCATTTGTTTCAGTTAGCTATGATATCTGATATGAGATCACTTTTAATTATTAGCCTGGTAGCTTTGTCTGTGTTACCACTTGGGTTTGTTCTAGTATTAAATGGTGAGCAATATGGTTTCGGGGGTTTTTTAATTTTTTTCTGCCTTTACGCGTATGGGGTTATGCATTCTTGGAAATTGCATAAGCTACTTTCAATTTATTTTAAAAATTAGAATGCTGTTTTTTGCAGGGTAAATATTTATTTACATGATTAACTGAAGGAAATGAAGTGTAAGGTGGATATGCTAGATGAGATATCACTATAAGAGAAGGTTCAGTTAGATGTTGAATATCTATATCTAAGATCTATTAGGTTTGGTCTTTTTATTCTTTGGAGGACCTTAATTAAAGTTGTTCGGGTGGGTGTTGTGTCTCATTAGTTTCGTATTGTGAGATGGACTTATTGATGTTATATATTCAGCGGTTGGAATGAATTTACTGAAAGGAATACGTTTTTTACTTTTCTATATTGTGACTGTAGTAATCTCGTGGAAGAAAGTGTAATGAATAATATTAGAGCAAATTTTAAGGAGTCCATTAGTGTTAAGAGTAAGATTCTTGTCTCTCAAGAATTAGATGTTCTTGAGGCTATAGGAAATGCTATAAAGACAGCCATTCAGAATGGGAATAAGCTCATGTTGTGTGGTAATGGGGGATCTGCGGCCGATGCTCAACATTTAGCCGCTGAAATGTTGATCCGCTTACGACCAAGTGTTAATCGAGCGGGAGTTCCGGCTATTGCGCTGGCACAAGATGCTTCCACAATTACTGCATGTGGTAATGATTTTGGGTATGACTTTCTTTACGAGCGAATGACTCAAGCCTTAGGGAGAGAGGGTGATGTTTTAATTGGTATTACAACCTCTGGTAACTCTGATAATGTTATTAGAGCTATGAAGATTGCTAGAACGTTAGGGATTACAGTATTTGGTTTTTTAGGTTCGGGTGGTGGGAAAGCATTAGAATTTTGTGAAGAAGCTTTTGTGGTGCCAAGTGGCAATACTGCTCGCATTCAGGAGGCGCATATTACGGCGGGACATGCTCTAATGGAGTATATAGAAGATTGTCTACTTGAAGAAGGCTATTTGCAATTAAGCGACTAAATGCTCATTTATTAAAGTTATTAGAAATGGGAAGATATTAATAGATTATATTGATGCATTTTTTGAGTTTGATGGTGTTCTTATAAATAATCTTATTCATTATCTTTAGGTCACTATTTCGACAATACTAAGAATGTTGTGGTTGGGCGTAAGTTCCTGAAATGCCTAAAAACCAGAATTAGGCCGTCTTATCTAGGACTTAACGGAGCCAATAATATTTTTAAAGTAGTTGGTGGTGTTTCAAAGCAGTGTGTTGCAGAGTTGTAGTTGTAAGGAGGTAGGTTTCCAATTTATCAAGTAAAGGTCTTTCTAAAAGGTGTGTGTTTGTAAAAATGCATTGCCCGAAGGTTTAACAAAATACCAAGTCAATTAATTGACACATGATGTATTTACAGCGTGGGCACTGGTGATGGCTGTACTAATACCAGTTGCACTATTATTTTGATGGTTAATATCTCTCTTTGACAACTAAAACATTTTTTTAGCTATATTCTTATTGATACAAGTCAGAGTAAAGCAGTCAGTGGCTAAACTGTAGCAGCTCGGCCTTTGCGCTCTATTTTTATATTAACTCATTAATTCTGCAGCAATATGTTGTGCATCAGCCGAACTATCATCGGCGCCAAATATAAAATATTTCTATCGTTCTATAAGTTGTCAATGCACGAATTTATTAGCGGTGTTAATTTTTAAAAATAGAGTTAATGAGTAGGTAGCAGTAAAAAGAAAAGACAACTTGTATGTAGGATTCAAAAATAATTTATTCTAAGTCTATTGAATTTACCAGAAGGAGGAATTAATGAAAGTGGTATTGTTAGCTGGAGGTTTTGGCACGCGACTATCTGAAGAAACAGACATTAAGCCTAAACCTATGGTTGAGATTGGTGGTAGGCCTATTCTGTGGCATATTATGAAGACGTATTCCGCATATGGTTTTAATGAATTTGTGATTTTACTTGGATATAAGGGCTATTTTATTAAGGAGTATTTTGCAAATTATTTTTTGCATCAAAACAATGTAACCATTGATTTAAGCCTAAATAAAATGGAAGTATTAAATAATAGTGCTGAGCCTTGGAAAGTTACACTTTTGGACACGGGGTTGAATAGTATGACAGGGGGTAGAATTAGAAGGGCTCAAGAGTTTATTGGTAATGAAACTTTTATGCTTACTTACGGAGATGGGGTGGCAAATATTGATATAAATAATTTATTGAAATTCCATAAAGCTCATGGGCGATCTCTAACAATGACCTCTGCACAGCTTGAAGGAAGGTTTGGAGCATTAGATATAAATAAAAATAATAAAGTGTGTGAATTTAAAGAAAAACCAAAAGGTGATGGCGGTTGGATAAATGCAGGTTACTTTGTATGTGAACCTAAAGTATTTGATTACATTACACAAGGTGATGAATGTGTCTTTGAACACGCCCCGCTCCAGAACTTAGCAGTAGATGGGGAATTGTATACATACAAACATGATGGTTTTTGGCTGCCAATGGATACTTTAAGAGACAAGCATGAGCTTAATAAGATGTGGAATAAAAACCAAGCGCCATGGAAAGTATGGGATAGATAATGTTTGCGGATATATACAAAGATAAAAAAGTTTTAATTACGGGGCACACAGGTTTTAAGGGTAGTTGGCTCACTACTTGGCTTTTGAAACTAGGTGCCGAAATAGTGGGGGTATCGAAAGATATACCAACAAGTCCAGCAATGTTTAAAGAACTAGGGCTTAAGGGAAAGATTAGGCATTACCAGGAAGATATAAGGGATTTACCTAGAATAATTGAAATAATATCAACGGAAAAGCCAGATTTTTTGTTTCACTTAGCAGCGCAGCCCATAGTTTCAACATCATATGAGGATCCTATAGGAACAATCACCTCAAATGTTATAGGGACAGCAAATTTACTTGAATCCTTGAAAGAATCAAATCATAGGTGTGTAGCTGTATTTATTACTAGTGATAAAGCTTATGATAATGTGGAACAGGTTTGGGGGTATAAAGAAGATGATCAAATGGGTGGTAAAGATATTTATAGTGGGTCAAAAGGAGCTGCGGAATTAATTATTAAATCTTATTTTCATTCATTCTTTAAAAAATCGGAATGTAATATTAGAATGGCTATTGGTCGAGCTGGGAATGTGATTGGAGGAGGTGATTGGGCAAAAGATAGAATAGTGGTCGATTGCATGCATGCTTGGAGTGAAAATAAAGTAGTAGAGATTAGAAGTCCAAATGCTACTAGGCCTTGGCAGCATGTATTGGAGCCTTTGAGTGGTTATTTAAGTTTGGGACAGAATCTTTGTCAAGATAGTAGTTTGCATGGCGAAGGTTTTAATTTTGGGCCAAGGTCGGAGCAAAACCATACAGTTAAAGATTTATTGGTTGATTTAAGCAAATACTGGTTTTTTAGAAGTGCTAATGATGCTTATAGCATGATGGGAGATAAGGGTTTTCAAGAGGCCGGTTTGTTGAAACTTAATTGTGACAAAGCACTTTTTTATTTAAAGTGGCAAGCAAATTTAGAGTATTTAGAAAATATAAAGTTCACTAGTGAATGGTATTATGATTTCTATAAAAATCGAAAAGATATGTATAAAAAAACATGCACACAGATTTCTGAATATGAATTATTAGCAAAAAATAAGGGGTTTGAATGGGCAGAGTGATATTCAAGTTGTAAACATATGCAAGAGGTTATCAATACATGAATACAGGACTATATAAGGGTTATCTTAAAATAGTAGCCTATTGTCTCGAAGGTAAGGTTAAGTGAGTAGTTTAAATATTACAAATTTGCCTTTGAAGGACGCTGCATTAATAGAAGTAAATTTGAATGAGGACAGTAGAGGGGCTTTCGCCAGATTTTTTTGCAATAGAGAATTAGAGCATTTATTGGATGGTAGTCAAATTGTTAATATTAACTATTCAAAATCAAAATTAAAAGGTACTTTAAGAGGCCTTCGATTCCAAAATGACCCGTACCGAGAAAAAAAATTTGTTAGATGTATTTCTGGCGGTATCTATGATGTAGTGGTTGACTTACGCCCAAGTTCAAATACTTTCTTGAAATGGTACGGCGTTGAACTTACTGAAAGTAATAAAAAGATGTTATATATCCCAGAGGGATTTGCACATGGATATCAAACTCTTGTTAATAATAGTGAGGTATTATACGGTGTTACCAATTATTATTCGGCTAGTAACGAAGTTGGATTGAGGTACAACGATCCTAGTCTAAAAATCGATTGGCCGTTAGATGTAGCTGAGATTTCTGAGAAAGATATGAGTTACCCGAACTTTATTTAAGTTATGAATATCTTGTTGAGTGGTGCTAGCGGATTTATTGGAAGTTATTTTGTTGACAGATTTACAGGCGCTGGCGATTCTGTTGATATCATCTCAAGGAAGAAGCCTACTAATCTTAGGAGCAGTAGAACTGTAATATATGATTTAGATATTACAAAGCCGAACAGGTGCACCTTGGAAAAGAAATATGATGTCTTTATTCATCTTGCAGGTGCAAATGAAGTGGATTCAAGAGATCCACTTGATGCAGTGTTAAAAACAACATATGGGACTAGAAATTGTTTGGATTTATGCTTGAAAAATAAAATAACAAAGGTTATTTATTTTTCAACAGTGCATGTATATGGAGACAATAAACAAATAACAGAAAATAGTGATATTTCTTGTCAGAATGATTATGCAATGACGCATTTTTTCTCCGAAGAGTATGTGAAGATGTTTCAAAGCCGTGGAATTGATTTTATTATTCTTAGACCGTCTAATATATATGGAGACTTTCGATCTGAAACTGTTAATAGATGGTCTATAGTTCCAGGTTGTTTTTGTAAGTCCGCAACGGAGGAGGCTCGAATTATTCTATTAAGTTCTGGTAAACAAAAGCGAGATTTTATTTGTTTAGAGGACGTGTATGGGTTTACTTCTCATCTGCTTCTTAATTTTGCATTATATAAGAATGAAATCTATAATCTAGCATCTGGAAATGTACATTCTATTTTGGAGCTGGCAGAGTTGGTGAAAGAAAGGTTTGAGATTAAGTTTCAGAAAAGATGTGACTTAATAATAAAATCTGAATTACCAATGTATGATGAAGAATATAGCATATCTCTTAAACGTATGAAGGATGCAGGCTATGAATCAGCTCATAGTTCGTTATATACAATACAAGAAACAATAGATAACTTGTTGGATAAAAAAAGTCAAAAAGGTGATGGGGTTATATAATTTTTATTTTAGTAAGAAAAGTTACTATCATTCTTAAAAGGTTAGTGGGTATATAAAAGGACAAGGGCCTTTCCCAGTCATTTTAGGGGTTGATCTTACTAATGCGTGCAATCATCATTATAAGGTCATTATATGAAGGGTTCTTTTAATGAAAATTAGTCAGATTATGTTGAATGAAATTGATGCATTTATTTTTGATTTTGACGGTGTGCTAACAAATAATCTTGTACATCTTGATCAAGATGGAAAGGAGTGGGTAAGTTGTAGTCGTTCTGATGGGCTTGCATTTGATGTCTTGCGTAAATTGAAAAAGCCCGCGTATATTATTTCTACAGAGAAAAATCCTGTTGTTACTGCGCGAGCAAAAAAGTTAAAGATTCATGCGCTGCAAGGAGTCGATAATAAGCTTACAGCACTTCTAGACCTTGCAAAAAAACATGGGTATGATACTGAAAATATTCTCTATGTGGGTAATGACTTGAATGATTTTAGTGTTATGCAATCTTGTGGGTATACTGTTTGTCCAGCAGATAGTCATACAAGGATTAAAGAAATTTCGAATGTAATACTAAATACAAGTGGTGGGGCGGGTGTGGTGCGAGAATTATTAGAAAGCGTGCTAGGCCTCGATTTTGTTAAAATTCTATATAATAAATAAAAGAAAAAAATTATGTCAATCTGTATTGTTGCTGAAGTAGGAATTAATCATAATGGTGATATGTCAACTTGTAAGGAGTTGATTGATGTTGCTGTTGAATCGGGGTGTGATGCGGTTAAGTTTCAAAAACGTGATCTTGAAAAGGTCTACACTACTGAGTTTTTAGATTCATTTAGAGAAAGTCCGTGGGGGACAACACAGCGTGAACAGAAATCTGGTTTAGAGTTTGATATAGATGACTACAGAGAGATTGATGGATATTGCAATGAAAAAGGTATTGAATGGTTTGCTTCAGCATGGGATTTAAATAGCCAAGAGTTTTTACAGCAGTTTGATTGTAAATACAATAAAGTTGCCTCTGCGATGATTGTGTATGATGATTTACTTAAGATGATTGCAAAAGAAGGAAAGCATACTTTTATATCAACCGGTATGACTACGTACAAGGATATCCAAAATGCTGTCGATATTTTTACAGAAGAGAGCTGCTCATTCGAGTTGATGCATACGATTTCAACCTATCCTATGAAGGAGGAAGATGCAAACCTTAAAATGATCAACACTCTTAGAGATAAATATCGATGCGATGTTGGTTATAGTGGTCATGAAGTGGGTTTGGCGGTTTCTAATGCTGCCGCTGCGCTTGGTATTACTTCACTAGAAAGACATATAACGCTTGATAGATCCATGTATGGATCTGACCAATCCGCATCAGTTGAACCAGCAGGATTGAGACAATTAGTTGGCGCAGTGCGTAAAATTGAAAAAGCCATGGGTGATGGTATAAAGAGAACTATTGAGGCAGAAACACCTATTGCAGAAAATCTTCGTCAGCACCTTGATTGGAAATAGGTTTATGACTATACAATAAACGTTTCTGTAACGTAAGGTAGGCTTCTTCCTGTTGGTTATTATCAATATTATTTTATTGTGATAATTGATGTGGGATTTGATTGTAGTGATGAGATTAAAGCAGTGGTTGAGAGGAGGTCAAAACTTCTGTGTAGGCTAGTTTATGGGGCTTCATTTTATTCAGAAAATATTAAAACAGCTGATTCTAGTCAGAAATTAATGAACCCTATAAATAACATAACAATAATTCTCAATGATCAATTTATTTCAACCGAACCTTGGAAAAAAAGAACTTGCATCAATTAAAGATGTTTTTACCAGTAATTGGCTTGGTAAAGGAAGTGTTGTTAAAGACTTTGAAAATCGCTTTGCCCAAAGTTTAGCGAGTAGTCCTGATAACTTTTTGTCAACTACTAGTTGTACCGAGGCTATATTTCTATCTGCTAAATTATTTAATTTTTCTAAAGATGATGAGGTTATTGTACCCACAATTTCATTTCCATCTATTGGCAGTGCTATTGTAGAATCTGGATCAAAAATTGTATTTTGTGATGTTGACAAGCACTCTCTTAATGTAAAAGCAGAAAATATTCAGAAAGCAATATCTAATAAAACCAAGGCTATCTATATTACTCATTATGGGGGTATTCCTTGTGATATGGATGAGATTATTAAGCTTTGTAATCACCATGAAATATTGATAATTGAAGATTCTGCCTGTGCAGTACACAGCTTTTATAAAGGACAAGCTTGTGGCACAATTGGCGATATGGGCATGTGGTCATTCGATGCAATGAAAACACTTTCTACCGCTGACGGTGGAATGATGTATATCAAAGATACGGGTAAGCGCATAGAGGCAGAAGAAAACTTATACCTTGGTTTGCCCGCAAAAAGTAAAAGCGGAATGGACGCATCATCTGATAATGCTACCAACTGGTGGGAATTTGAAATGAACAGTACGGGTAGGCGCGCTATCATGAACAATGTTACTGCCGCTATAGGTTTAACTCAATTGGGTAGATTAGATGAGTTTATCGATAAACGTAAAAGCATCCATGAAAAATACGCTAAAGAACTAGACGGGACCGGAGACATTAAATTACCACCAACACCTCAATTTAAACACACATCCTCTTATTACTTTTTTTGGATCCAAACCAAACACCGCGATGAACTAGCAAAGTTTTTATTGGATAGGGGTATATATACAACTTTCAGATATTGGCCACTCAATAAGGTTAAGCTTTTTTCTAAATATGTTACATCCGAATACCCAAACTCTGATTATGCAGCCCTGTACACTCTCAATATTCCTCTACACCAATCATTATCAGCTAAAGATACTGATTTAATCATTAATAGCATTAAGGCATTTTATGCATAACCATAAGAAAATCTTAATCACTGGTGGTGCTGGCTTTATCGGCTCCGCTGTTATTCGTCATATCATCGGCAATACAGGCCATCATATTATTAATGTTGATAAACTTACCTATGCAGGAAATTTGGAATCTTTAACCTCTGTTGAAAGTAATGAGAGGTATACGTTTGAACAAGCTGATATATGCGATGCAACAGAAATCAAGCGCATCTTTAATGTACACCAGCCTGAGATAGTAATGCATCTTGCTGCTGAGTCACATGTGGATCGGTCAATTGATGCGCCAGGTGATTTTATTCAAACCAATATTGTTGGTACCTATACATTATTGGAGAATGCTAGAGGTTATTGGTCTAATTTAGATGGTGATAAGAAAAGTAACTTTAGATTTCACCATGTATCGACTGATGAGGTTTATGGGGACCTAGGAGATGCAAATAGCGTATTCACTGAAGATACACCTTATGCACCAAGTTCACCCTACTCTGCTAGTAAAGCAAGCTCAGATCATTTAGTGCGTGCCTGGCAACGCACCTTTAAATTACCAACACTAATTACTAATTGTTCTAATAATTATGGACCGTTCCAATTCCGAGAAAAACTCATTCCTCTTATTATTCTTAATGCACTAAAAGGTAAAGCGTTGCCAATATACGGCAACGGAAAACAGGTTAGAGATTGGCTTTATGTAGATGATCATGCACGAGCATTACTACATGTGGCGCTAACAGGTAAAATTGGTGAAACCTACAATATTGGTGGGCATAATGAAATGCAAAATATTGAGGTTGTTAATGTTGTGTGCGCCATATTGGACGATTTAGCGCCTAGTAAATTAAAAGGCGTTAAGAGTTACAAAGAATTAATCACTTACGTAACGGATAGGTCTGGGCATGATGTTAGATATGCTATCGATGCTTCTAAAATTGCAGATGAACTGAGCTGGGTACCAAATGAGGTGTTTGGAACTGGCATTCGTAAGACAGTCCAATGGTATTTAGACAACAATATCTGATCCGATTGGGTCAATGACTGCAATTACTAGGGTGAACGACTAGGTGTCTTATAAATTTAATTCACATAAATAGTGAGTTAAAAGGGTGAAGATAAGTAGCAAAAGCTTGGTAAATGTTTATCTTTTTTAGATAGCTTGATTATCTCTTTTTGTAGTCGCCAGTTGATTCTTAACTCAGAGTCATCAAAAGCAATGCCTCGGTCGAACTCTGGTTTGTAATAATTATCAACTTTATAAGTAAATGTAGCGGTGTCACTAAGTACAACAAAACCATGTGCAAAACCACGTGGAATAAACAGTTGATATTTATTATCCCCCGTTAATTCTACAGTCACGTGTTGCCCAAAGGTGGGACTCAACTCTCTAAGATCAACGGCAACATCTAAAATGCTACCCTCAATAACTCTTACTAGTTTAGCTTGAGTGTGGGGCGGTAATTGGTAATGAAGACCTCTTAATACACCCTTGACTGATTTTGATTCATTGTCTTGAATGAAATTAATTTTATAGCCGGTTGCAGCGTCTAATAAATCCTGCCTAAAGGTTTCTACAAAGTAACCACGAGGATCACAATGTATAGTGGGTTCTATTAGTAAGACATCAGGGATTAACTGGGGTGTAATTCTCACTTAATTCCCTTTGCGCGTTTTATGAGGTACTGGCCATACTGATTTTTTGCCAAAGGCTGGGCAAGTGTAATCAGTTGTTCGGAAGTGATATATTCCATCTCAAAAGCAATTTCTTCGATGCAAGCTACTTTTAAACCCTGCCTATTTTCGATGGTTTCTATGAACGTTGATGCCTCAAGTAGACTCTCGTGCGTACCAGTGTCAAGCCAAGCATAACCCCTACCCATGACTTCAACTGAAAGTCGGTTTTCGGAAAGATACATTTGATTCACAGTAGTGATTTCTAGTTCCCCTCTATGAGAGGGAACAATTTCAGCTGCTTTTTTAACTACATCATTAGGGTAAAAATACAGGCCAGTTACCGCATAATTACTTTTTGGTTGTCTGGGCTTTTCCTCAATGCTGAGTGCCTTGCCATAATCATCAAACTCTACTACGCCATACCGTTCAGGATCATGAACGTGGTATCCAAAAATCGTTGCAATATTATTTTTAGCGCTCTTGGTTGCGGATTGAAGCATCTCTGGCAATCCATGACCATAATAGATATTATCACCTAGGATCAAACAAGCATCATCATTACCAATGAAGTCTTTACCTAAGATAAATGCTTGTGCTAAACCATCAGGAGAAGGTTGGATGATGTACTCAAATGTCATGCCGATATTAGATCCATCACCTAAAAGAAGTTTAAAATTTGGTAAATCTTCAGGCGTAGATATTATTAATACTTCTTGTATGCCAGCAAGCATTAATACTGACAGAGGGTAGTAGACCATTGGCTTATCATAGACTGGCAAGAGCTGTTTTGATACGCTTCTAGTAATTGGATAAAGTCTAGTTCCAGACCCGCCTGCGAGAATGATACCTTTCAAAATATATGCCTCCTTAGCTCAAATAGTGTATTATTTTTTGGGTTTTATTTATAAGTAGAGAAAGTACCTTTATGGAGTATATTGAAAAAATAAAATTTATTTTAGGTGAGGACTTAAGGAAGGCCGAGTTCCTTGTTCTATTTTTTATTTTGTCATCTGCAATAGATCTTCTCGGTATAGGGTTGATAGCTCCTTATATCGTAATTCTAGTTGATCCAAATGCATTTGAGCAAATGGTTTTTTTAGATGAATATTTCCCGTCTAAAAATTTAAAGGATAATATCGTTATTATTGCGAGTATTTTTCTCTTTTTAGTGTTTGCTAGTAAATCTGTAGCTGGGATTTATGTAAATAAAATCATTATTAATTTTGGTTTTATACAGGCTCACAGGCTTAGATCTATTTTGATGAGGAAATATTTCTTGATGCCTTATATAGACTACGTAAAGGGCAATAAAGCGGACTATATTTATAATATAACGCAGTTAACAGAGCAATATTCTAGAGGCGTCTTAAATTCGATACTTCGATTAATAAGTGAAGGCATTACGCTTGTGGCAATAATAGTATTCTTATTTTTTAAGATAGGAGTAGTGTTATTGTTCCTGATTGCCCTATCAGGGCTTATGGTATTTGCTTACGATCATTTTATTAGAGATAAAATTAAGAATTATGGGTTCTTGTCAAATAAACATTCGACAGCCATGGTGAAGAATATTAATGAAGACATGCATGGGCTAAAAGAAATAAGGAGCCATAATAAAGAAGGGTACTTCTACAAAATTTTTAATGATAATTCTCATGCTTATGCGGATGTTGGTTTTAGATCAACCCTTCTCGGAATTGTGCCTCGATATCTGGTAGAGCTTATTTTGGTCACTTTTTTTATATTAATTGTATTATTTTATGAATCAAATATTAATGATTCATTGCCTATATTAGGGGTTTTAGGTGCTGCATGTATGCGATTAATACCTTCTGTTAGCTTTATTTCTACTGGGTTGTCTCAAATAAGATATGGTCGTGATGCGATTGATAGATTACATTATGATTTATCCGTACTGCCTGAGATTGATAAGCTGACAGAAAACAATTTAGATTTTTTCCGTAACAAAGATAGTGATGTTAATTATTCAAAAGAAGGATTCATATCATTAGAATTTAAAAATGCATTTTTTTCTTATAATGGAAAAGATAAGTGGTTAATAAATAACTTATCGTTGAGGATTGAGGCGGGTGACTCGATTGGAATAATGGGTGAGTCTGGATCCGGAAAAACTACATTGATTGATGTGATGTTAGGTTTATTAGATTTAAGTAAAGGGTCGGTTTATTTAAATGGTTCATTAGTAAATAAAAAACTAAATTTATTGAGAGAGCGAATTGCGTATTTGCCCCAACAGGGTTTTTTGATAGATGACTCTCTTAAGAAAAACATTGCATTTGGATTGCCTGATGAAAAAATTTGCCTATCCAAAGTATATGAATCAATTAAGAGGGCTAAGATAGATTTTTTTGTAAAAAATTTGGAACAAGGTGTTGATACTCGTATTGGTGAAAGTGGGTCGCTTCTTTCGGGTGGTTTAAAACAGAGAGTTGCACTTGCTAGAGCCTTTTATTTTGACAAAGATGTGTTTATATTGGATGAGTCTACCAGCTCTTTAGATGTAGAAACTGAGCTTGAAATTCAGAAAGAAATAATAGAATTGAAAGGTGAAAAAACTTTAATTATCATAGCCCACAGAAAAGAATTCTTAAGTTTTTGTAATACTGTATATAAGCTAAACAATGGAAAGCTAGACTTGATACTGAATGAATCTAACTGATTTTCTGAAAGGATATGGATTATGATAAAAGAATTTCTAAGAAAATATAAAATGCTATTTTATTTTTTAAAGGGAATAAAAAAGGTCTTTGTTGAAACATTTAATCCCTTAAAGAGACCTTCATTTGAAGGCTGGTATGGTTTGAGTACATATACACAACCTCCGTGGGAGAGTTTTTTACCTAATGTAAAAAGCTTAGAGTCTAATTTTTATCAGACTGATTGTGAAATCAGGAAACTAATGAATGACAAATCATTTGTATTGCTTAGGCAAGATTTGTTGAAGACACTCGATTTAATGGATAAATTGAGATGGAGGAATTATATTGTTTTTTGGAGTTTTATTTTTGCAGCTAAATCCACGGAGTCAAATTTAAAACAATATGTTGAGGCGGGGGTTGCTGATGGCATTAGTGCTTTTTACGCAATCAATGCCGCTATAAGTTACAACTATAAATTTAAAGGGTATTTGTATGATACTTGGGGTGAGGTGAAAATGGACAATCCATCAACCCGAGGTGTGGAACTTGGTTACAGTTGCCTTGATCTGGCTATTGTTAAGAAGAATTTTAGCAAGTATGAGGATGATCTGGTTTTCAAAAAAGGAAAGATTCCCGATACATTTACAGGCATAGATGAGCCATCTTCCATTATGTGGCTCAGTATTGATCTGAATTCGGTCAAACCAACAATTGATACCTTAGATTACTTTTGGCCTAGACTTGAGTCCGGAGGTGTAGTGTTGTTAGATGATTATGGGCAGCCTGCCTATATCGATACAAAAGTAGCAATTGAGGAATGGATGTCTAAGAGAAGTGACGCTATTTCATTGCACTTACCTACAACCCAAGGCCTTATTATTAAAACTAAATAATTCTTCTTAATATGACCCACTCTCCTAAGCTATCTATAATTATTCCTTTATATAATGACAAGGATTATATAGAGCAGTGTATTAGTTCTGTGCTAGATAATAAAAGCAATCAAATAGAATTAGTAATATCCGATGATCACTCTTTTGATGGTAGTTTGGATATTTGCAAAAGGTATATTGATGACAGGGTTAAAATTGTACGACCTAAGCATCCTCTTGGAACTGTAAGAAATTGGCTATATGGGTTGAATCATTCTAAGGGGGAATATATTTATTTTTTAGCAGGAGATGATTATTTGTCAGCGGGAATCCTAGACGATTTGGTAGATAACTTTGATGGTGATTCTATTTATACTGCGCCCATGGATTGTTTTGATGATAAAACCGGTAGAGTGATTGAAGGACAAATGTATCCAGAGCAGTATATAAGCATGTTCGGTCGTAATAATAGTTTTGTAAAAAGGTATTTGAAATATTTTAATCACGACGAGATGAGTTTAAGTTTTTTTCCTAGAAGAAAAACATTATATTGGGATAGCCTTATAGAATATTCAGTTGGATCTGTATTTTGGTTTTGGGTGGCGATTATTTTTCATAATGCGTCGGTTAAAAATATTCCTAAGACAGTCTTATACAAACGTTACAACCATGTGTGTGAAAGAGCAAACTGGAAGAATCCAGGTAGAGAGTCAACCAAGATAGAAAGTATTGTAATATTCTTTCTTAACTTACATTTTGTTCAATCATTTTGTGACATATATAATAGTATCATTGTTGGGGTTAGGACAAATTCGATAAATGTATTGTTGTTCAGTAATCGTAAGATTAGTGGCCTGAGTGGGGGTATGTTTGGGTTATTTCCAGACGCTTGTAATATGATTTTTTTTCGCCCAAATGTTTTAATTGAATTTATTTTATCGCCACTAATTTCAGTATATAGTTTATTAAAGAGGAATTTACACAGGTAGATGATGAGGATAAAAGTATATACGGCTATCACAGGTGATTTTGATCATATAAATTACGGTGAAGATAGAATTATTTATAATAAGTATGCACAATTTAGGCAGCCTAGATTAAATGCTAAAATCTACAAGGTATTGCCACATTTTTTTATGAGTTGTGACTACAGTATTTGGAGCGATGGGAATGTCCAACTAAACTGCAATCCTGAAGATCTTGTGAAGCTTATGGGTAGTAAAGACATTATGGTATTTAAAAATCCAAATGGGGATTGCCTGTATGAAGAAGCCAGCCGGTGTAAGGCTAGTGGTTTAGACGAGACCTCTAAGATTGAGAAACAAGTTGCGCGCTATAAGGAAGGAGGCTGGCCTAAAAATAATGGTTTAGGCGCTTGCAGATTAATAGTGAGAAGGCACACATCTGAAATGAACAACCTTAATGCCCTTTGGTGGAGTGAAATATGCGCAGGCTCTTTTAGAGATGAAATTAGCTTTCCTTTTGTTTATAGGGATTCTGTAAAATACATAAATCATCCTGACTCTTATGATAATAAGTTTTTCACAGTGTCACCTCATAAAATTACTCTAATAAATAAAATTCGATTTAAACTTACTGGAAAATTTCACTAAATATATGAATTTTAGTTTTAGTAGGCTTGTATAAGGCAGCAAGAAAAAATAGAAATATATGAATAATACAATACAGGTATACACTTCAATAACTGGAAATTTTGATAGGAATATAAATAATAAAGATGTTCTTTTCTTTAATCATTACAACCGATTTAAACATCACAAGCTTAACGCCAAAATATATAAAGCCCTGCCACATTTATTTTTGGATTCGGAGTACAGTATTTGGATCGATGGAAATGTTCAGTTAAACTGCGACCCCCATAGGTTAGTAGATATGATGAATGGCAAAGAGCTGCTGGTATTCAAACACCCGGATAGAGATTGTCTTTATGAAGAAGCTACGAACTGTATAAAATTAGAACTTGATAATGAACGAGTTATTAATGAACAGATTGATCGCTATTTAAAACAAGGCTGGACAACGAATGCTGGTCTAGCATCATGTAGATTAATTGTAAGAAGAAATACAAAAAATATGAATAATTTGAATACAATATGGTGGAGCGAGATTTGTCGAGGATCGATGCGCGATCAAATTAGCTTTCCTTTTGTGTTTAGAAATTCTGTACAGTACATTGATCACCCAAATGCCTATGATAACGAGTTTTTTAAAGTACTTCCGCATAAAATAACCTTTTTTAATAAAGTTAAATTCAAACTAACTGGAAAATTCCATTAATATCGTGGGTGTAAATTTCATTTTTTTTAAAAATATATATTTTGGTTGTGGGCTTTAATGGAGAAGAGTTGAAGTTAACTATGAAAAATAAGATTGGTGTAATGCAAGGACGATTGTTACCTAAATTTGAAGGTAGATACCAAGCTTTTCCTGTTGGTAATTGGCAAGATGAATTTATTGTTGCAGATGAATGTGGTTTAGATTTAATTGAGTTTATATTAGACTTTAATGATGCTGAAGATAATCCATTGTTAAAACAAAACGGTATTACTGAGATTCTAGAAATAAGTAAAAAAACAGGTGTAGCTGTACAAACTGTATGTGCCGATTATTTTATGGAAGCACCTTTACATTCTAGTGATGACAAAATTTTAGAAAAAAGTTTTGAAGTTTTAGAAAGATTATTAGAAACAGCAAAAAGATTAAAAATAACCGATATTGTAATTCCCTGCGTTGATCAATCAAGTTTAGAAAGTAAGGAGGCAGTTGATAGGTTTGTTAAACAAATACAAAAAATTATCCCAGTAATTGAAAAAGAAGATATTAATCTGTCTTTAGAAACTGACCTGGCCCCAAAGCCATTTATTCAATTATTGAATAAATTAAATTCCAAAAATATTACAGTTAATTATGACATTGGCAATAGCGCTGCATTAGGGTTTGATTCTGATGAAGAGCTAGAGAATTTTGGCGATAGAATTACAGATATTCATATTAAAGATAGGATGTTAGGTGGCGGCCCAGTTACATTGGGTGAGGGTAATGCTGATTTTTCAAAGTTTTTTAATAAATTAAAAGAGTTTGATTATCAAGGCCCTTTTATTATGCAGGCTTATCGTGATAATGAAGGTGTGGAAATATTCAAGAAACAATTGGATTGGATTAGGAAATACTTGAATGGCTGATATTTTTGCTATTATTCCTGCGAGATCAGGGTCTAAGTCATTGATAGATAAGAATATTAAGAGCTTGTCTGGGCACCCTTTGATTGCATATAGTATTGCAGCTGCAGTATTGTCAAAAAAAATTGACAGGGTGATTGTTTCAACTAATTCACAAGAATATGCCGATATCGCCAAACAATATGGGGCAGAAGTGCCGTTTATTCGCCCTGATGAATATTCTACAGATACTGCTACAGATAAAGATTTTCTAAGTCATGCAATGGCCTGGTTTAATGAGAACGAAAAGTATACGCCAGAATATTGGGTGCATTTACGCCCGACCACGCCACTCCGAAATATAAAAGTCATTGATAGTGCTATCACTGAAATTGTTCAGGATAAAAAATCAACTTCTCTACGGTCTGGGCATAAAGCGCCTGAATCACCTTTAAAGTGGTTTGTAAAGGATAAAAAGTACTTTAGAGGCTTGGTCGGTGGTGAAGATTATAATTTACCAAAAGAAGTGTTTGAGCAAGTTTATATTCCAGATGGGTATGTTGATATTGTCAAAGCCTCATTCGTTTTGAGCGGTAAGGAAGTTCATGGTGACATGATGATTGGCTTTGAATCTCCTGTGTGCACAGAAGTAGATTCAATAGAAGAGTTTGATTATATTCAATATCAAATGGATAAAAGCGGATCAGAATTATTGAATTATCTAAATCGAGTGAATAATGGCAGGTAAAGAGTTTTCTCACCAACCAACTAAGGTTGAAAAAATAGCAACAAAATATCGCACAATTAAAACGGAAATTCCTGTGCCAGAAAGTGTGCCAATGCTTGAAAGAATGTATGAGCTAGAAGCGCAAGCAATGCATGGGCAATTGCCGATGATTTGGGATCGGGCAGATGACTTTCAAGTTTATGATCAGTGGGGCAATATTTGGCTAGATTTTACTAGCACTATTTTTGTGGCAAATGCAGGGCATGGCAATAAACGTATAGTGAAAGCTTTAAAAAAGGCTTTAGATAAGCCCTTAGTGCATACTTATACATATGCTTCAAGTGAACGGATTGATTATTTAGAATATTTGATTCAAAACACTCCTAAGCAATTTGAAAAAGCTTTTTTGCTTTCAGCGGGAACTGAAGCAACAGAAGCCGCCTTAAAGTTAATGCGCTTAAATGGCCAAGCACAGGGTAAGCGAAACGGTGGTGTTATTTGTTTTAATGGTGCTTTTCATGGACGAACTATGGGAGCTCAAATGATGACAGGTAATCGCTCTGCAAGAGAGTGGATAGGCTATCAAGATCCTAATATTCATCATTTAGATTTTCCTTATCCGTGGGAAATTGACAATCCAGAAGACTTCTTTTATAGCGAAATTGAGCGGCTATTAGATGGCAATGATTTAGATGCCGATAAAGATTTATGTGGTTTTATGCTTGAAACTTTCCAAGGCTGGGGTGCAGTTTTTTACCCTAAAGCGTTTGTTCAGTCTTTAGTCAAGTTTGCCAAAAAACACAATATGTTAGTTGCTTTTGATGAAATGCAATCAGGGTTTGGGCGTACAGGAAAGTTATTTGGTTATGAGCATTATGAAGTAGAACCGGATATTTTATGTTGTGGAAAAGGTGCTAGTTCGGGCTTGCCATTAGCAATTGTTTTAGGATCAAAATCAATAATGGATTTGCCAGGAGTTGGTTCTATGAGCTCGACCCATTCTGCTAACCCTTTAGTTTGTGTTGCTGGTGAAGAAAACTTAAGGTCAATGCTGGAAGATGGGTTGATTGATAATTCAGAAAGACTAGGTAAGGTGTTCCACCAAAAGTTAAATGATCTTAAAGACAAATATCCGAAGTACATAAAACATGTTTTAGGTAAAGGGTTGTTAGCTGCTATTATTTTTATCGATCAAGAAGATAAGGCTTTAAGTGCGTTGTGTGACAGAATAAGTGAGAAGACATTTCAAAAAGGTCTATTGGTAGTGCACACAGGAAGAGAAGCTATTAAGTTAGCGCCCCCATTAAGCATTACGGAGGAGGCGCTACTTGAAGGGATAGAGGTTTTGGATGAATGTATTAAAGCATCAATATGATAAAAACAGTTAGACATACAGGTGTTGTGGTTAGAGATTTGGAGCAATCTGTAAGGTTTTATCGCGCATTAGGTTTTGTTGAAGACAATCGAGCTATAGAAGAAGGTGGTTTTATTGATGCAGTGGTTGGTTTGCAAAATACTAAATTGGAATGGGTAAAGTTAAAAGCCCCCGATGGCTATTTATTAGAGTTATTACAATACCACTCTCACCCAGAAAAAAAAGAAATAGTAAAACAAAGGTCAAATCAATTAGGTTGCTCTCATTTAGCGTTCAGTGTCGATGATATTGATACTGTTTGTAAGGAAATTAAAAAAATAGGTGGAAGTGTGGTCAGCCCTTCTGCGTTAACAAACGATAAAAAAGTTAAGGTTGCGTATTGTCATGACAATGAAGGTAATTTAATAGAAATGGTAGAGGTTTTATAGGTGGCCAAGAATTATTTATCGGTTGTGTATGACGAGCAATCTCATCCATATACTGATTATCCAAAACAACTATGTTCTTATTTATTTCAGTCATTTAATATGACTAAAGGTATGAAGATGTTAGAGCCTGGCTGTGGTCGTGGTGAATTTTTAAATAATTTTAAAGATTTGGGTTTAGATGTGGTTGGAGTAGATATTTCACCGGAAGTGATAGAATATGAGAATAATCTAGATGTTAAATTGTGTGATGTAGAGAATGCCCCACTCCCTTTCGATGATAACACCTTTGATATAGTTTACAGTAAATCATTTATAGAGCACCTCTACTACCCAGAAAGATATTTGGAAGAGGCTTATCGTGTTTTGAAGCCTAATGGCATGCTATTGACGCTGGTGCCAGATTGGGAGTCAAATTATAAGACATATTTTGATGATTTTACTCACAGAACCCCTTTTACAAAAACATCCTTACAAGATGCTTATGAGATGTATGAGTATAAAGGTATTAAAGTCTTCAAATTTAGACAGTTACCAATTGTGTGGAAATATCCGAAGATAAATTATTTCTGTGCATTGATCAGTCCATTTATTCCAGTTAGAACTAAAAACAAGTTTCTTCGTTGGTCTAGGGAACTGATGTTAGTTGGGGTGGGTAAAAAATAACATGGATTTAAATATAAAAAATAAAAAGGTTTTGATTACGGGCGCTTCAAGGGGGATTGGTTTGGCAATTGCTGAGGGGTTTTTGAAAGAAAATGCAAGAGCCTGTTTGGTTTCTCGTGGTTCTAAAGAGCTCTTTAATAATGAACAAAAATTACAAGAAACATATGGTAAAGATAATGTTTTTGCTGACATATGTGATTGCACAAACATCCATTCTTTGGAAAAGTTAAAAAATAACATTGAAAATAAGTGGGGTAATTTAGATATTGTTGTGGCTAACATTGGCGATGGAAAAAGTGTATCAGATGCGTTGCCTGATAACGAGCTATGGCAAAAAACGTGGAATAATAATTTTGAATCTACCTTGCAAACAGCTAGGACTTTTCTGCCCATGTTAAAGAAATCAAAAGGCTGTTTATTGTTTGTTTCATCTATTGCAGGTATGGAAGCATTTGGGGCGCCCACTGATTATTCAACAGCTAAATCAGCAATTATTGCGCTGGCTAAAAACATGGCAAGAAAGTTGGCACCTCATGTGAGGGTGAATGTTATTGCTCCAGGAAATGTATATTTTGAAGGTGGGTCTTGGGCTGAAAAAATCCAGAAAGATAAAAGGCACGTGGATGAGGTTATTAAATCAACAGTGCCAATGAATCGCTTTGCAACACCGCATGAAATCGCAGATTCTGCCGTTTTTCTATGTTCGGATAGAGCGAGTTTTATTACAGGATCGGTATTGGTGGCTGATGGTGGACAAATGGTATCCTATTAATTTGTGAATCCAATTAAAGGCTCACCTCTTTCAGTCTCCAACTTTAACAATGCAATACTTTCAATATTTTTTTTACCAGAAATCTTCTCCAAGCAGAAATATTGCAAGGTGGCATGAATCGTTGAAAATAATTTTGAATTAATCAATATAAATTCTATAAGTTTAAAAAATTTGTACAGGAATAAGTCGGTCGACTCTACTAGGTTTGATCAGAGTTCGATGTAAAAGAAGAGAATAAAATTATGCTTGAGAATATTTTTGAGTTAGATAAAAAAGTAATTGTTATAACTGGAGCCGTGGGATTACTCGGTCGTAAGCATGCTGAAGCTGTTGCCTGTTATGGAGGGACGCCAATATTATTAGATTTATCACAGCAAGCAGTTACCGAGTTGGCCAAGGAATTGAATAATAAATATAATACCGGAGCGGTTGGGTTTGCTATTGATATTACCAACGAAGATGCTATTGAAAAAAATGCCAAGCAGCTAATTGAGCGTTTTGGGAAAATTGATGGTCTAGTGAATAATGCTGCCAATAATCCTAAGGTTGAAGAGAGTAGTAAGGAAAATTTTTCTCGTTTAGAAAATTTCCCTCTTGAAATTTGGAATGACGATATAAATGTCGGATTAACAGGATCTTTTTTATGTGCTAAATATTATGGATATAGAATTTCACAGAATCTAAATGGCGGATCAATTGTAAATATATCTTCTGATTTAGGTTTGATTGCACCTGATCAAAATCTGTATAAAAAAGATGGTGTTAATGACAACTTTCAAAATGTAAAGCCTGTAACTTATTCTGTAGTAAAGACCGGTTTAATTGGTTTGACACGATATTTAGCAACCTATTGGGCAGATAAAAATGTTCGTTGTAATGCTATGTGTCCTGGCGGTGTAGAGAACGGTCAGCCTGATAGCTTCTTAAAAGAAGTCAGTAAAAGAATTCCAATGGGGAGAATGGCAAATTCTGACGAATACCAAGGTACTTTGATATGGATGCTCTCAGATGCCTCAAGTTATTTAAATGGTGCTATTATCGCTGTTGAAGGTGGTCGTACAGCGTGGTAAAAAGGTTTTTAATTACCACCGCGTGTGAGAAAACATGGGTCTACGATGCCCCCGTGGTTTTTTTAGGTGAATGGTGCAAGAGAAGATCCAGGCATAGTCTATGGAAATCGCTGAATAGTTATACAATGCCTTATCATTGGGATGATAGGGAGAAGTTACAAAAAGATTATTACTATCTACAGGATGTTTATGAAGTCTTATTAAAAGACATATCTAAACAATTGAATCAGATACATGGTGTTGAATATTCAGTGCGGTATTGGCGTATTCTTATTGGCCCATGGTTAGGGTACTTTACACAAGTACTATTTGACAGATGGAGCATGTTAGAAGTTGTATTAAATGATTGTAATGTTGATGCATGCATCGTTTTGGATAGAGATGAAAAAAGTTTAATTCCGAATGATATGGTGCATTTCAATAGCTTATTTGTATGTGATGACTGGAATGAGGCTATTTATACTCAACTATTAAAGAAATACTATTCTAGTAAAATTGATATTCAAGAACTTAGTTCTGATGACGTTGTTCTTTGTCAAGCGGGACAGCAAAAGCAGAGCTGGGTCGGTAGGCTAAAAGAGGTTTTATTTGATTGTATTAATAAGACTAACGGCTTTTTAACTGATTCAAATGAATATTTCTTTATTTCATCATACCTACCCTTCAATGCAAACTTTAAGACTCAATGGCGTTTAGGGCAATGGCCTAAATTCTGGCGTCTTGTAAACACACCCAGTACCCTGCCGAACTTAAAGTGGAGGCAATGGACGTCTACTAAATATACTCATAAAGATGATTTCTTTAATATTGTTAATGAGTTAATACCACGGCATATTCCCACTGTATATCTTGAAGGTTATTATTCTTTGGATAAGGCTGTTCAAGGGTTGCAATGGCCAAAACACCCTAAGGTAATCTTTACTAGTAATTCCTATAATGCCGATGATGTTTTTAAAGCTTGGGCTGCCCAAAAAGTAGACAAAGGTTCCCGTCTCATAATAGGCCAGCATGGTGGGAATTTTGGGATGACGCCATGGTCGTTCTTAGAAGAGCATCAGATAGAAATTTCTGACATATTTCTTTCTTGGGGTTGGAGTAACAAAAATAATTCAAAAATTATTCCAGTAGGAAATTTAAAAGGATTTGGAAATCATATAAATTATGACCCGAATGGTGGGGCTCTTATGGTGGAAATGACGGTGCCTCGATATAGTTATCATATGTACTCGATTCCAGTAGCTAGCCAGTGGTTGTTATATTTTGAGGATCAGTGCAGATTTGTTAATGAATTGCCCATTGAATTGCGATCTAAATTAAAAATAAGACTATATCGAAGTGATTATGGCTGGGATCAAAAGTTACGATGGACAGATAGATTTCCTAATATTAATCTTGACCCTGGAATTCAGCCAATAAAGAAAATAATTAGGAAGAGCAGGCTGTTTGTTTCTACATATAATGCTACTACCTATCTTGAATCGTTGTCATGGAATATGCCTACTATTATTTTTTGGGATGGAAAATACTGGGAAGTTACAAAAGAAGCGGAGTCTTATTTTAATTTATTAAGAGATGTTGGGATATTTCATGACACACCAGAGAGTGCTGCCAACAAAATGGTCGAAGTATGGGATGATGTTGACAAATGGTGGCAAAATGAAGAATTGCAAAAAGTTAGAATTGAATTTTGCGATTATTTTTCACGTGTCCCAGATAATCCTTTGCAAGTTTTGCAAGCAACACTAGATAAAGTAAGTAGTTAAAAAGTGAATAAATGATGGATAGAATTAAGAAGATTAATCAAATACGAAAGATTTTACATAGTGACAAATATACGCTTGGTAGTTGGATACAGATACCCCATTCAGCCATTGCAGAAATTATGGGTCAGTCTGGCTATGATTGGGTGGCGGTAGACCTTGAGCATGGAGCGATAAGTATTCATCAGCTTCCAGATTTATTTAGATCGTTAGAGTTGGGTAATACGTTGCCATTAGCAAGATTAGCACAAGGTAGCCCTAAAGACTGCAAGCAAGCTCTTGACGCTGGAGCTGGAGGTGTTATTGTTCCGATGATTGAAAATGCCAAACAGTTGAAGCTCATCCGTGATGCGTGTTGCTGGCCTCCTGCAGGAAATAGAGGTGTTGGATTTTCACGGGCAAATTTGTTTGGTAAGTATTTTGATGCTTACTCTCAAGAGGCACAATCTCCTATATTGGTGGCAATGATAGAGAATATAGAAGCTGTTAATGATTTAGAAGAAATTCTACAAGTTGATGGTTTAGATGCTTTATTAATTGGTCCTTATGATTTGTCAGCTTCAATGGCATTGACAGCTAAATTTGATCACCCAAAATTCATTGAGGCTCTGGACAAGATACTTTCCTTATCCATATCGGCAAATATTCCTTGTGGGATACATATCGTAAACCCTTCGCTTGATGAATTAAAATGTAGAATTGAAGAGGGATATAAGTTTATTGCCTATTCTCTAGATTCAGTGTTTTTTACTTCAAGTACAATTAGACCTGATTTATAAATCATGTAAAATTGATTTTTTTACTAAATATTTTATCTATGAAATCTATAGCAATTATTCCAGCACGGATGGGGTCTTCTCGTTTTCCAGGTAAGCCCATGAAAAAAATACATGGCGTGCCAATGATAGGTCATTGTTACTTTCGAACTAGTATGTGTAATGAGCTCCTTGATACCTATGTAGCAACATGTGATCAAGAAATTTTTGATTACATTGAATCTATTAATGGAAAAGTTGTTATGACATCAGGCACACATGAGCGTGCGACAGATCGTACTGCTGAAGCGATGTTGAAAATTGAGGGAATTATAGGTGAAAAAATTGATTTGGTTGTAATGGTGCAAGGTGATGAACCTATGGTAACACCAGACATGATTAGTGAGTCTTTACAGCCATTATATGAAGATAGCTCAATAAATGTCGTTAACTTAATGGCTGACATGGGTAGCTGTGAAGAATTTGAAGACCCCAACGAAGTAAAGGTTGTTGTTGATAATTTTTCTAATGCGATTTATTTTTCACGCGAGCCAATACCATCTAGGAAGAAAGGGTTTGAACATGTCCCGATGTTAAAACAGGTTTGTATTATTCCTTTTAGACGTGATTATTTATTAAAGTTTAATGATACCCCTGAAACAAACTTAGAGAGGATAGAGTCCGTTGATATGATGAGAATTATTGAAAATGGGGAAAAGGTGAGAATGGTAATGACGGAGGCTAAATCATTCAGTGTGGATACGCAAGAAGACTTGTTAAGTGTTGAGGAGAAAATGAAGAATGATCAATTAATGAGACGATACAAGTGAGTTGTTAAATTATGCCTAAGTGTAGGATTTGCAATGCTATAGAAGGGGACCAGTTTATACGGGCCCCCTTTGTTTTTGGAGGACGTGATGAGCACAATTTCTGGCAATGTAAAAAATGTACTTCAATTTATTTATACCCAGTTCCAACGCTAGAAGAAGAAAAGAAATTCTACTTACGGGAGTTTGAAGGGTTTATGTCTACACGAGTTGGTGATCACAGGGATTGGTCAAATGCTGAAAAACATAAGGTTACAAATCAAGATCAAGTGGTTAGGCGTCTTCCTTTTGTGGAAAAATATTTAAAAAAAGGAGTTGATTTACTTGAAATCGGATGTTCGAGTGGGTTTATGTTGGATGCGTTTCAGAGTTTCGGTGTCAATTGTGTAGGAGTGGAGCCTTCTGGAGCGTTTTCTGAATTTTTAGAGGAATCTGGTCATACTTATGTTAATAATATATCTGATCTTGGCGATATAAAATTTGATGTCATCACTAATTTTTTTGTTTTTGAACACATTAGAGATCCATTTGATTTTATTAAAGTGATGTATGGCTTGTTGAATGATGAAGGAGTCATTGTTTGCGAGATACCATGCGCTAACGATCCACTAACATCTTTATATGATATTGACGAATTCGAAAAATTTTATTGGTCAATTGCTCATCATTATTATTACACTCCCGAATCGTTGCACTACATAATGGATAAACTTGGATTTAGGTACGAATTAGTGCCAGAGCAACGATATGACTTATCTAATCATATGACTTGGATGTCAGATGGAAAGCCAGGGGGACAAGGCAGGTATACTGATGCCTTAGGTCATGATGTGGTTGACTCATATAAAAGTAGATTGATTAAGACCTGGCAGTGCGATACTGTTTTTCTTTATATATGGAAGTAGCTTTATGGCTAATTATTTAATTACAGGTGCAGCTGGATTTATTGGGTCAGCATTAGCACAAAAATTTATCAATGAAGGTGATACTGTAGTTACTATAGATAATCTAAGTACTGGACATAGATCTAATGTTCCTAGTGGAGTGGTATTTATTGAGGGAGATTGTTCTGATGCTGATGTTATTAATTGTTTACCGAAAGTGCGTTTTGATGCTGTCTTTCATATAGCTGGACAAAGTTCAGGTGAAATTAGTTTTGATGACCCTATTTATGATATTCGTACCAATGCAGAATCAACTTTATTATTACTCAAGTTTGCACTAAAGAATGGGTGTAGTAGATTCATCTATGCTGGCACTATGTCAGTTTATGGCATTAAAGGAGAATATCCGGTAGATGAGTCTGAAAGCTGTAGCCCTCAGTCATTCTATGGGGTTGGCAAGTTATCCAGCGAGCATTATATGAGGATTTTTCAGCAATATGGAATGAAAAGTACTAGTTTACGTCTATTTAATGTTTATGGGCCTGGTCAAAATTTAGATAATCTCAGACAAGGGATGATAAGTATTTTTTTGGCTCAGATGTTAAGAAATGGTCATATTCATGTGAAAGGTTCTCCAGAAAGGTACCGTGATTTTATTCATGTTACTGATGTTGTTAATGCATTTTACAGGTGCCTAGCGTGTAAAAAAAGTGAAGGGAAAAATATAAATATAGCAACAGGAATTAAAACGACAGTAGGCGAAATAATAGACAAATTAATCACCTTCGGAGGTGAAGAAGTTACTGTTGAGTATGCCGGTGAAACTTCTGGTGATATTCATGGGATATATGCCGATGTCAGTAACATGGAATCTATACTGGGTATTGATAATCCAATATTAATTGGGGAAGGCTTGTTAGGAATGGTTAACTGGGCAAAGAGTCAAAAAACATCTGAATATTGAGGAGCCTTTATTAAAGCATTAATTACTACAGTTCCGTTTGGAAGCAAGAATAATTTACCACTCAAGTTACTTGAGGATGCAGGAGTTGAATATTTTATCAATCCTTTAGGTAAAAAACTTACAGAATCAGAATTGGTAAACATGATTTCTGATTTTGATATTATTATCGCTGGTACCGAGATAATAAGCAAAAAAGTGATGGATATGGGTGTCAATCTAAAGATGATATCTAGAGTTGGTGTCGGATTAGATGGGGTAGATTTACTTTCTGCAAGAGAGAAGGGCATTGCCGTTTCTTATACTCCAGATGCCCCTGCTCCAGCTGTATCAGAATTAACAATAGGAATGATGCTGACATTATTACGTTCTGTACATGTGTCTAATATGCAAATGCATCAAGGTGAATGGAAGCGTTTCTTTGGTCATCGCTTGTCTGAATGTACAGTTGGGATTATTGGAGTGGGGCGCATAGGTAAGGGTGTTGTTGAGCACTTAAGTGGCTTTAACTTAAAAACTATTTTATTGAATGATATCAAGAATAGTGATGACTATGACGGATACGATAATATCAAGTGGGTTAATAAAGAAACCATTTATAAGGAGGCAGACATTATTACGTTACATACTCCCCTAACTGTGAAAACGAAGGACATGATCCGTAGGGCACATCTTAAATCTATGAAACATGACGCAATTATCATTAATACAGCGCGTGGGGGTATCATAAACGAGGATGATTTGTATGCGGTAATGCAAGAGGGGCATTTGTCAGCAGCAGCAATTGATGTCTTTAATCATGAGCCTTATGATGGAAAATTAATAGAAATAGAGCGTTGTTTGTTAACGGCACATATGGGTTCTATGTCAATAGACTGTAGAACCGAAATGGAGATTAAGGCTGTTGAAGAGGCTGTTAGGTTTGTAAAAAAAGAGAATCTTCAAAGTAAAGTTCCAGAAGAAGAATACATTGTTCAACAAGGTTGTAGGTTATAAATTGAAGAAGGTTGTAGTTTTTGGAGGCTCTGGATTTATCGGTAGTCATACTGCAGATGAGTTAAGTAATCAGGGTTATCAGGTTGTTATATTTGATCAACAGGTGTCACCATACCTAAGAAATGATCAAGAGATGATAATTGGAAATATTTTAGACAAACATGCTGTCGAGGAGGCTCTAAAAGGTGCTTCTATAGTCTATCATTTTGCTGGAATTGCAGATTTGGGAGAGGCATCTAATCGACCTTATGACACTATTAATCTTAATGTCATGGGTGTTACTACTGTATTAACTGCAGCAGTTAAAGAAACAATTGAGCGATTTGTTTATGCATCAACTATGTATGTATATAGTCACCAAGGATCTTTTTATAGAGCAAGTAAACAAGCAGCGGAACAAATTGTCGAGTCTTACTCTGAGGAATTTAATTTAGAATATACATTACTACGATATGGGTCATTGTATGGTCCTAGAGCTCAAGAATGGAATGGCTTGCGTGGTTATATTAGGCAGATTTTAGATGAAAAAAAAATAGACTATTGGGGCAGCGGAAAAGAAAAGCGTGAGTATATACATGTGTATGATGCGGCTAGTTTAAGTGTCGCTATTCTTGAAGATGCATATAAAGATTCTGCTATTACAGTAACCGGTCACCAAGTAATGACCTCAGATGAATTAATGTCCATGATTTTTGAAATTACTGGAATAAAACGTAATATTAATTATCAATCTATTAATGAGAATAGTGGTCACTATTTAATAACACCTTATAGGTATACCCCTAAGGCAGCAAAAAAGGTTGTACCTAATGAGTTTATTGATTTAGGCCAAGGCATATTGGATATCGTCGAAGAACTATCATGTGAAGATAGTGAGTAATCTGGATTTAAGAAGAAGCGGTAAACTTTCTATTGAAAATGCAAAGTTAATAACAGCCATTCAGCAAAGTGTCCAACAAGAGTACACCGATTTTATAGGCAATCTGATAAAAGCTAACAAGATAGATGGTTTGCAATGGTTGATGCCGATAACATGTAGAAATACTTATGTTTCTAATGTTTATGATTTTATGTGTCGATTGTCGTTGTTGGAATGCTTATTAAAAGATGGTGTAAAATTCTCTTGCATCTATATTGATAGTCCTGCAATCGAATATCCAGTTGTTGAGTTACTTGAGCGCTATAATAGTAATGCTAAAATATACATAACTGAATGTAAGGGAAATACAAAGTTTTTTCTAATCAGGAATCTTGTTAAGAATCTTTATTATTGTTTTAATTTATGGCTATGGCCATTATTAATAAAGAATAAAAGTAAACCAAGAACCAGTGTGTTTTTATTAGATTCTTTTTTATTAAAAGGTAGTTTTGATGAGAATTTAAAGCTTCAGGATAGGTACTATCCTGAACTGATGAATATTATTCCTGATGCTCTCAAAGATAAGACGTGGTATTTATCTACTCTATCTGGGTTCAAGTATCCCTGGGACTGGATTAAGGTTTTTTACCAAGTTTCTAAGTCCGTAGACAGTATTATTCTTAAAGAGTATTGGCTTAAGCCAAAAGATTATTTGTTTGCTGTAAAAAAATCAATTACTTTGATGAAACCCATAGATAAAATTCCAAGTTGGAATGGTCTAAATATATCTAGAATCATTAAAGAGGAAATTGCGCGTGAGCAAGGAAGTCACGCAATTACACAATCTATCTTAATGTATCTTTCATTTAATCGTTATAAGCAATCAGGTATTAAAATTGATGGAATGATAGATTGGTTTGAAAACCAGACTGTTGATCGAGGGTTGTATTTAGGTATGAGGAAATATTTTCCAGATACATACATCAAAGGTTATTTGGGTTTTGTACCTGAAGAGTATTATGTTGGAATATTTCCAGCTAAATATGAGAATGAAGCACATGTGCTTCCCGATGAGTTATTAGTAGTGGGCAATAAGTATGTGCATGACATGAAGCGATTCTTTTCTAAAATGAAAGTATATAATGCTCCAGCTTTTCGATTTAAAGATGTTTTAGGTGTCAAGAAAGAAAAATACAGCAAGGATGTTGTTTTGTTAGCATTACCAATGAAGTTAGATGAGGTAAAAAGAATTTTAGCAGCTGTCGTTGATTTAGATATTGATAAGAGTCCTTATAGATGGGTTATAAAGCCTCACCCAGTATCATCGAAAAAAGATATTCAAAAATTAATTCCAAATTCTTTAAGAAGCGCCTTTGAATTTAGCAATCTTCCACTGTCTGAAATTTTTCAAAACACATTTTTAGTAATAACATCAGCATCAAGTTCTGCATTGGAGGCAGCTTTATCTGGGATATATGTTGCAATTATAGGGAATAGATCAGGGCCCACAATTAATCGATTATCAGGCCTTGTTGATAAAAGTTTCTGGTCTATATGTTATACAACGGAAGATTTAGAGTGTTTACTAAAGCGTAGAATAAGAGTAGGTGAGATAGATGCAAGTAAATATTTTAATCCGATAACATTAGAAGGCACCATGCAAATGATGATGTTTGAAAGATGAACAATACTGATGTTAGGAAAATAGAGAGAAAAATTAATCAAAGTAAAATCTTAATATTTGATTTCGATGGTGTGATTGCTGATTCAGTAGAGGTTAAGACTAAGGCATTTGCTGAATTATATGAGTCATACGGTACAGATGTTGTTGAAAAAGTTATTGGGCATCATAGGCTGAATGGGGGTATGTCTCGATTCGATAAGTTTAAGTATTATCATAATAATTTTTTAAATAAAAATATTAATAAAACTGAAATAGATCAGTTGTCAATTAAATTTTCTGAATTGGTTTTTGAAAAGGTTGTATTAGCAAATGAAATTAATTCAGTAGGCGAATTTTTGAATAAGTATTGTGATGGGGAAAGAGTTTGTGTGATAAATTCAGCCACACCACAAGTTGAAATCCAAGAAATTATTAAAGCAAGAGGTATGGCTGAAATATTTACTACCGTACTCGGCTCTCCTTCAACTAAATTGGAAAATATATTAAAGATATTAAATGAATACCACTGCACTGAAGATGATGTGGTTTTTTTTGGAGATGCAGAAAGTGATTTAATGGCTGCAAGTGATGCGGGTGTTTACTTTGTTGGTATTGGTTCTGGCATTAGAAAGTCTATAAATGTAATGGATGTTGATTATCCTTGTATGGAGGATTTTCAAAAAATATTACAAATTTAGTTATATGTACGGTTAAAAAATTGATTTTACTAACAAATAGTTTTTATCCATTATGATATGCCTTTCTTAAATATTTTTACATTTTTATTAACTATTAGTTTAACGACTCTAGTAATACCTTCAATGATACCTAAAATTTCACTTTTAGTATTATTGTTATTGGTTTTTTCAATTGGTATGAATGTGGTAATAAAAAAAAAATTAGAACACGAAAATCATGGCTGGAATCATAACATTCATTACGGCCTAATTAGTGTGCCGATGTTGGCTATTTTTATACTTTGTATTTGGGTGTCGATAAGATTTTTTAATATAAATAATAATGTTTACGCTGATTTTATTTTAATAGCATCACATTTATTTTTTCTATTTTTTATTATGAATACCAAGGATTACATTTTCTTGTATAAGAAATATTACATAATGTTGGTATTTTTTATGGCTTTGTTGGGTTTGATAGCAAATTGTTTAGTTTCTTTTAACATGATCGATATCTCTAACCACTATTATAATATTAGTGAAGCTACAAGAGGGGCATTCACAAGAGATTTAGGTTTAGATGATAGTTACGCATTCCCATATTCACTTGGTCTGATTCTAACTGGATCAGGAAAATTAAATTTATTAGGGTTTGAGTTTTATCGAATAAGTGGCTGGGCTCATGAACCAACAAGTGCGACGCTTTTTATCGCTCCTGCTATTATTTTGCTTTTCCATGGGGAGGTTATTAAGGGGTTGTGTTTAAGATTAGTTATGTTTTCAACAATAACTATTTTTTGGTTTTTTGCTATGTCAGTAGGATCTTTGTTGGCTTTTTTAATATTGTACTCAATAGTAATCTTACTGATTCTATATATAAATTATTTCCCAGTTAAACTATCTGTTTTTTTATCTAGTTTAATTTTGATCTGTATATTAGTGGCTCCAATTATTTTGGAGCCACTAATTAACTCATCCATATTTACTACTAAGTTTGATTTAGAATCAGAATCGCTGCAAAAAAGTTTTTCAATGCTCACCTGGTTTATTCCTGACGATACGAAAACTGTATCTTATTACTTTTCAAACTTGATGATGTGGATGATTATTTCTCTTTTTACTGTAGTAGCGATTGGTAAACTAATCGACTGTAGTGGGGAATTATTTCCTAATCCTTATGCCTTAATTTTATTGTATATTATTATCCATTCAATGAAGGGTTCTCAAGCAACTGTGTTTTATCTATTTTTTACATTTTTTTGGTTTTACATGACCTATTTTTCAAATGATAATAAGTTTTATGATGTTGACAAAACTGCTAAGGGTGAGTGATGAATAACAAATTAGATGAAAGAGACTTCGTAGGTTTCTTGAGTATACTGTATATTAAAAGGAGAATATTTTATATTATTTTTATTTTGATGATGTCAATGGCTGTTATTCTGAACACTTATTACAATAAGGCATATCAGTTCACTATTGAATTAAAAACACCGTATACACTTTTTTATGCTGAAGTAAGTAATTATTTTAACTTTCTTGATGATGTTAAATCAAGACTATACGAGAATACATCTAACTTAAATATTAATAATTCAGATAATGAAAGATCGATTGGCGCTACTATGTCAGCGCAGTCTTCATTTAATATGATTTATGATTTAACGTTTGATACGGATAATATTAAAAATATTGCTGACCAGTATGTTAAATCACCTCATTATGATGGTGTGCACACATCTAAAGATTTAATACCTATGATAGATGCTGCTATTTCGATCAAGGTATTACCTGGAGATAAGAGTCTCCTACTTACCATAACTAGTAATAATGAAGGGTTAGTTGATTTCTTACATGATATGCTACCTTCTTTTCTGAATGGTATTGTTAGAAATACTTATAAAGAATATATTAATGTTTTTGAACAGGCTAAAATCGATGAGGTTCAGTTTATTAGTGGTTCCCGCCAAGATAATATTTATACACAGTTAACTTTTATTAACGAACAGATCGAGGAAGTTAATAGTATAGGTTTTTCCAATAAAGAAGCGTTGTCAATGGATTCTAATATTGAATTGAATTTGTTACTCCAAGAAAAAATAGAGTTGACTGATAAATTGGCTAAATTAAAATCTTACGTGGTTCCACTTAAGGATGATTTGACATCATCAGCCAACTTCTTTCTTATGAAGGTTAATAAGCCTATATTACAAACTAAGATAAACATATTATTTGTTTTTACTTTTTTTGGTTTTATATCATTCATTTTATACCTAGTATTTATTATTGGTTTAGACTTACAAGAACAAGTTCGTGCGAGAATAGAGTCTTCAAACTAGCTTTGTGGTTTAAAGTCTAATTATATTATGCGGAATTTTTTTTGGGTGTATTGAATAGTTGGCTATATCCGGTGCAGTGAAACTAATTATATATATTGGCTACTTCGACTTGAATAAAAGAGTCGAGTTATTTAATAATAGAGCATGCTAACTGTCATTTGACTTTGGGATGCGTCAGACCTTATACAATAATCATGATTCTATTTATGTTGTATTTTAAGAATACCCTTTTTTCTGTGATTACCAAGTTAATAAAAAATGACTAGTAATTCAGTACTTGTAAGCATTATTGTAAATTGTTTTAACGGTGAAAAGTACCTTAAAGAAGCACTTGATTCAATTTATGGACAAACATATGATAATTGGGAAATTATCTTTTGGGATAATGGTTCTATAGATAAAAGTTCTTCAATTGCCAATAGTTATGATGGGCGAGTGAAATATTTCTTTGCCAAAAACACCACACTTTTAGGCGAGGCGAGGTGTTTAGCCTTGAGAGAGGCCAGCGGTGACTATATTGCTTTCCTTGACTGTGATGATATATATCTTCCTGATAAAATTCAAATTCAAATGGCTGCTATGCAAGAGGTTAATGCTGTCTGTAGTTATGGAGGGTGGATAAAAATCGACTCCAATGGTAATGAATTAGCTAAATATATAATGCCCGACAAATATGGTGATGAGTTTGAGTCATTACTATCAAAATATATCGTTAATTTCCAAACATTAATGATTAAAACTAGTTTCTTGAAACAAGAAAATATTAATTTTGATACTAATTTAAAATTTTCCACTGATCACAATTTAGTTTTAAGAATGGCATATGTTTATCCTATGTTATCTATTGGTGATTTATTGGTGAAATATAGGGTTCATGGTGATTCATTATCTAACAATAGAAAAGTGGATAAAATGAATGATTTTGACTACACAGTCAGTTTTTTTGAAAAATTAGGAGCACAAACAAAATACAATAATTTTAAATATTTTACATCAAAATCTAGATTTAAAATGTTGATACAGGATGCATTTGATAATAAAAATTATATGTATTTTCTGCAAATTATTATTAAGTATTTATTGTTTATGGTCAGATATTTTTTCAAGAAAAATACCAGTAGTAATTTTTGACTTATGTGTGGAATTCTTGGATATGCTTCTTGCAATCATCGTATTGATAAGATTAAATTAGTCCACGATATAAATTCGCTCTCACATCGTGGCCCTGATGATTCCGGTGAATGGACTTCGAGTGACGGAAAGGTTGGTTTTGCTCATATGAGGTTGTCTATTGTTGATCTTAGTAGTAATGGTCAACAACCAATGTTGGATATTACCGGTCGTTTTGCAATTATTTTTAATGGTGAGATTTATAATTATCAAAAATTATTCGAAATTCTTTCAGGAGATTATAAATTTAAATCAAGATCAGATACTGAAGTAATTCTTGCTGCATATACCAAGTGGGGGGTGGAATGTGTTTCGCATCTAGATGGTATGTTTGCCTTTGCAATTTATGATTCTCTAAATAAATCAATATTTATCACACGAGATAGAGCTGGTGAAAAGCCTTTATATTATCAATACCGTGATGGAACATTCAGCTTTGCATCAGAATTAAAAGCACTATTAAAGGATAAAAAAATTGAGGCTGTAATTAATAAAGAGTCATTAGATTGTTATCTTGGCATAGGATATGTACCTAAAGACCGTTGTATTCTTAAAGGTTTTAATAAATTGCCCGCTGCTCATTCTTTGTCATTTAATTTAAAGAATAGTAATTTAAAGGTATGGAGGTATTGGTGTGTTCCAGAGGTTCCTCAGCCTGTGAGTGTTAATAAGACTCACACAAAAGATTTAGTTAATGAGTTAGATACTTTACTAGAAGATTCCATATGTCAGCAATTGGTTGCAGATGTACCTGTTGGTATATTGTTGAGCGGCGGTGTTGATTCAAGTTTGATTACTGCAATTGCCTCACGCAATATAGACAAGTTGAAGACATTTACGGTACGTTTTCCTAATAGTGGAAAGTTTGATGAAACACAATATGCACGACTAATTCACAAAAAATTTAATACTGAACACATCGAACTGGATGCATCAATTGTTGAGCCAGATTTGTTAATTAAATTGGCCCGGCAATTTGATGAGCCGATTGTTGATTCGTCGATGATACCTACATTTCTTGTGAGTCAATTAGTACAAAAACATTGTAAAGTTGTCCTTGGTGGTGATGGTGCGGATGAGTTATTTGGAGGTTATGAGCATTATAGTCGTATGCTCATAATGGAAAAATATGCTAAGTTTATTCCAAGTATTGCACGCTCGAGTATTGCTTCTTTAGCAGAGCAATACATACCTAATGGTACAAAAGGAAGGAGTTGGTTTGTTGGTCTTGATTATAATCTAAGTGATGGGGTCCCACTAATTGCTAATTATTTTGATGCGACAACTAGGGTTGGTTTAATGCATAAAAGGTTTGACAATTGGAATGTGGTTGCAGAGGATGTATTTCAAGAAGGTATATCTAAGCAGGGTGGCCTCCTTCAGCGTGCGACAAGAGTGGATTTTCATAATTATTTAGCAGAAGATATTCTTGTTAAGGTCGATAGGGCAAGTATGTTGGCATCTCTAGAGATTAGGGCGCCGTTTCTTGACCGAAAGATTATTGAGTTTGCTTTTGGCAAAGTGCCGTCCTCTTTAAAAGCGACTGATAGTAATAAAAAAATTTTACTGAGAAAATTAGCAGCTCAAATATTGCCTATAGAATTTGATAATAAAAGAAAGCAAGGGTTTTCTGTACCAATAAATGTATGGTTGAAACAGGGGGTTTTTCGAGAGTTTTTTAATGATGTGCTATTGGATTCTAAATGTGTTTTTGATAAAAAGACAATAATTGATTTGTTTATAGGTCTTGATAGAGGGAGAAACAATGGAGAGCGTTTATTTGCTTTACTCATGTTTGAACTTTGGAGGCGTGAGTATAAAGCCTGTTTTTAACTAAATACTTAGTTATATATGAAAAAAGAATTATTAGACGTTCTGGTATGCCCCAAGACGCATCAGAAATTACATATTGAGCAAGAAGCTTTGGACGGTTCAGAAATAGTAAGTGGATATCTAGTTAGTTCGGATTTGAATCATAGGTACAAAGTTATTAAAGGGGTACCTCGTTTTGTCGATTCAGAGAACTATTCTGATAATTTTGGTATGCAGTGGAATATGTACAGTAAAACGCAGCTTGATAGCTATTCTGGACAATCTATATCAGCAGATAGATTTTGGAATGCTACTGGCTGGGACAAAGATTCATTAAAAGATAAATGGGTGTTAGATGTAGGCTGCGGATCGGGTAGGTTTACAGAAATAGCACTTAGTTCTGGCGCCAAGGTTATTGCACTGGATTATTCAAATGCTGTAGATGCTTGTTATGAAAACTTTAAAGGTAACGCTAATTTTCATGTGATTCAGGGAGATATCTATGAATTGCCGTTTGATATAGAGTTTTTTTCTTTTATCTATTGTTTAGGTGTTTTACAACATACGCCATACCCTGAAAAGGCTTTTTTATTACTACCCAAAGTCTTGAAAAAGAATGGTAGTTTCTGTGTTGATCTTTATGAGAAATCATGGAAGAGCGCGTTGCTGCCTAAATATTGGTTAAGACCCATTACTAAACGTCTACCAAGGTTGTTTTTATTTTCAGTGTTAAAAAGAATAATCCCTTGTTTGTTATTGATTAGTCGTATTATTAGATCTGTACCAGTTGTTGGGAGGAGCATACATAGAGCTGTTCCTGTTGTTAATTATTACGGTATATACCCATTAAGTAAGCAACAACATTTAGAATGGTCTTTACTGGACACGTTTGATTGGTTAGCACCACAATATGATAATCCACAAACAAGAAATACCGCAAGATTATGGATGGAAAAAGCTAATTTTCATAATATTGAAGTTCTAAAAGCAGGACATCTTGTTGCTCGTGGGGAAAAGTGACATAACAATATGATAATTGGGATAGATGCATCTAACCTGCGCCAAGGTGGCGGCATAACTCATCTTGTTGAAATTTTATCTTGTCTAAGCTTGGATAAGCATAAGATTTCTAGGGTAGTGATTTGGGGAAGTGAACAAACACTTGATCAAATTGATGAGCGACCATGGTTGATCAAAATTACGCCAAAAGAGTTAAGTCGTGGCCTGGTCTATCGTTTGATGTGGCAAAAGTTCAAATTATCTCGTAGTGCTATGGATCACAATTGTGATTTAATTTTTTCGCCAGGAGGCAGTGTTTCATGTAATTTTAGTCCTGTTGTAACAATGAGTCGCAACATGCTTCCTTTTGAATGGAACGAAGCCAGGCGTTATGGAGCTTCATGGATAACATTAAGGTTGATATTGTTAAGGTGGCTACAGTCAAAAAGTTTTAATTCTGCGGATGGTGTTATTTTTTTGACTAATTATGCAAAAAAGCAAGTGACTAAAGTGACCGGTGATTTATCAGGGTTATCAACTGTTATCCCACACGGGTTTAATCCTCGTTTTTGTACAGATCCAAAGAAACAATATGATATGACTGAATATGGTTTAGAAAATCCATTTCAAATACTTTATGTTTCGATTATAGACCAGTATAAGCATCAATGGTGTGTGGTTGAGGCGGTTGCTCGATTAAGAAGGGAAGGTTATCCGGTTGTTCTTAATTTAGTCGGTCCATCCTATCCGCCAGCACAAATGCGTTTAACAAAAGCACTACGTAAGTTTGATGTGAATGATGAATGGGTTAAATATCACGGGGAAATTCCTTATTTAGAGTTACACAATATTTATAAACACGCTCAGCTTGGGGTTTTTGCCTCTAGTTGTGAAAATATGCCAAATATATTATTAGAAACAATGGCAGCTGGTTTGCCAATTGCGTGCTCGGATAAAGGCCCGATGCCTGACGTATTAGGTCATGCGGGCGTGTATTTTAATCCAGAAACCCCGATTGAAATTTACACCGCTATAAAAGAAATGATTGATAATCCACAATTAAGATTAGAAAAATCACGAGCAAGTTTTCATAGAGCTCAGGAATACTCTTGGGATGTTTGTGCGGTTGAAACATTTTTATTTTTAGAGCAAGTTTTGGCTAACCATCAGAAATCTTTATGTGCGGAATAGTGGGCATATTTGGTGGAGATTTATCCAAAGTTGAAGACGCTAATTCGGCTATTGATCACAGAGGGCCGGATGATTGCGGCATCTATACAAATCAGTCGTTAAAGGTAGGCCTAGGTCATCGAAGATTGTCTATTCTCGACACCTCATCTTTTGGTCATCAACCAATGTGTAGTAATGACGGTAAAGTTGTTCTTGTATTTAATGGTGAAGTATACAATTACAAAGAGTTGCGTTCCGATCTTAAAAAAAAGGGTTTTGTCTTTCAAGGAAAATCAGATACTGAGGTATTATTAAATTTGTATCTCTCAGAAGGCAAAGAATTGTTACCAAAACTCAAGGGTATTTTTGCTTTTGCTATTTGG
>Ga0209494_1000086_pt1 | contig 40645 bp, 22 predicted proteins | sample EN1Hudseemescosm_FD_184628 | JGI IMG/M metagenome (GOLD analysis project Ga0209494, IMG submission 184628) | Methane-oxidizing microbial communities from mesocosms in the Hudson Canyon - EN1B Hudson Canyon (SPAdes) (version 2) | ecosystem: Environmental > Aquatic > Marine > Cold seeps | place... | reverse complement strand
CGCACGATTGAAACATTTCAGAGCGATTGCTACACGGTATGACAAACTAAAGCGGAATTTTGAAGGGGCTGTGGCCCTAGTTTGTGCTTTTTTATGGTTGCCTATGTGAAACGGCAACAGCCCCTAGTGAAAATAAATTTCAGTTCATGAAAGTTTGTTTAGGCTGCATGAAAAATAAATACTCAGCTTCTAAGTTAGCTGAAATTGAAAAGTTAACTGTTGAGAAAAAAGTGGAAAAGGCTGTAGCTTTAGATGCATCAATTGTTAATGTGAAAAAAGAAAGTGATATTGATATTGATGAAATAGGGGAGATACAAGAAGAGGTGATAGATATAATAATTGACAACTCTGATAGTGAAAACTTAATTGCTCTTTATAAAGTCAGTGATGTGGACCAGTTAGACATAGATTACAAAGGGGCTTCTCGTGAACAAGCGAGTAGAGTTAATAATTTAGTTAAAAAAATTAGGGGTAACACACATCAAAAAAGGTTAGCGATCATCCCAAATAAATGGAAAGGTTGCTGTGATACTTTAAGTAGCAGTTTTCCGAATTTTTCTGAGGTAATTGAATTTATAAGAAGTCAGCTTGCATTATCATCAATCAGTAATCAAGTTTTAAAGCTGCCACCTATTTTGCTGGTTGGTGATGCAGGTATCGGAAAAACTGAGTTTATGCTAACTTTAGCTAATCTTTTTGATACAAAATTATCTGTGATTGATGTTGCGAATTCGCAGTCAGGATCTGCCCTTGCAGGGTCGGAAAATTTCTGGGGCAACACCAAACCTGGACAGCTATTTGAGTCTCTCGTATTCGGTGAAGTAGCTAACCCTATCGTCATGTTAGATGAGATAGATAAAGTGGTGGCAAACTCTGCATATAACCCTTTATCGGCTTTACATGCATTGTTAGAAGAACGACAAGCAAAGCAATTTAAAGACTTGTCCGTACCTGAAATTCAAATTGATGCTTCACATGTAGTATGGATTGCAACTGCAAATAAATTAAATTCAATAGAAAAGCCGATTTGTGATCGATTTACTACCTTCCATATTGAAACACCATCATCTGTGCAGATGAGAGAAATAGTGAAAAACCAATATACAAAATTTATACAGAGTAGTCCCTCAGGAGTCTATTTTGATTCAAGTATAGAAAATGACGTCATGGATAAACTATGCTCATTCCACCCGAGGGGGGTAAGAAAAATGTTAGAAAGAGCATTTGGTGTGGCGGCAGTTAATAATCGAAAAAAATTAATAGTAAGTGATATTCAGGAGACTAAAATTATAGAGGTAGCTGAAAAAATAGGCATCGGGTTTATGGCTGATATTTAAAAATGGCAGTTACACGGAATTATTTACAGTCTCGAGTTGATTTTTTCTTTGCCAAAACTTAGTAAGTTTCATTATCAGAAATAGTGTTAACCAACATACAAAATTATGTTTCTGTATTAAATTGGTTTGATGTTTATCACAACATGGCTACCTATTGTAAAGGCAGTAATCAGTTTAGCTTGAAATATTCACAGTGTATATAGGTTAATAGTTACATGAGTGGTCCTACAAAAGGAAGAAGAGATAGTAGATAGTACCTGTCTTATTTGTTTGAGGGGTTTACTTGCGGATTATTTCTAATACAATAAAACTTATAGGTTAAGTGGCTTAATAAAACATAAGGGAAATAGATGTCTGAATTTTTGGAGTCGTTATTAAAAGGAGCTGAGGCAAGCTCTATCACGGAGTTTTTTTTCTGGCTTATCATTATTAGCTTGGTGTTAGCTGTTTGGTTTCGAAAAACAGGGAAAGCACAAGGGTATGTTAATTATTCAGCTACATTATTAACCTCTTTAGGAATCTTAGGAACCTTTATTGGGATTGTGGTAGGTTTACTAGATTTTAATGCAAATGATATTGATGGCAGTATTGGTGATTTATTAAAGGGGCTTAAAACAGCCTTTATTACTAGTTTAGTGGGAATGTCTACCTCTATTGTTTTTAAGGTCACAGGAGCGATTAGTGCCTTTAACCTCAGTGAAGAGGCTGATCTACAAGATGTTGGGGCTGATGATGTGTATCGAGCTATTAATGAGCAAGGGCGTTTAATGCTTGAATCTTCCCTTAAGCAGCAGGAGTTATTAGCCGACTTAAAGAAGGCTATTGTGGGCAGTGAAGATGATACTTTAGTCAGTCAAGTGAAGTTGTTGCGTGGTGATATGAATGACAACCATAAGACGACGAAAGCAATGGATGAGCGGTTAGAGAGCATTCAGGCGGTTAGTACTGAACAGCAGAAAAATTTTCAGCAATTTTCCGATAAGTTATGGCTGAAGTTACAGGATGTAGCGGATACTATTGCTAAATCAGCCACTGAAGAAGTGATTAAGGCCTTGAAAGAGGTGATTACTGATTTTAACAATAATTTAATTGAGCAGTTTGGAGAAAATTTTAAGGCGCTTGATGAATCAGTTAAAAAGCTAGTAGTGTGGCAAGAAAATTACAGTCATCAAGTTGAGCAAATGGTAGAGCAGTATGCTTTAGGTGTGACAGCCATTAATCAAACAAAAGATTCCGTTAGCATTATTAGTGAAAAATCAGCACATATTCCTGAAACGATGAATGATTTGCAAAAAATCATGCAGGTTAATCAGGAGCAGGTGGAAACATTAGGAGGACATCTAGGTGCTTTTAAAGAGATGAGGGATCATGCTATAGAAGCAGTACCTGTGATACACGATCAAGTGAAAATTATTGTCGGTGATATTGGAGATGCGGTTGAGACAGTTAAAATAGGGTTTGTTGAAAGTACAACTGATTTTAATAAAGCAGTTAAAGAAACTAATCAAGGATTAACGAGTACTTCTGATGAAATAGGCAAACAGAATGAGGCTATGCGTGAAGAGCTTTCTCGTAATTCTGATGCCGCTACAGAGCATTATAAACAGTTATTATCTAAAACAGATTCAGTTATTAGTCAGCACTTGATGTTACACGACAAGGCGACTAAAGAATTAATAGTAAATTACAGTGAAAAAATGCAGGCTGGAGTTGATGCTGTTCAAGAAGGAATAGAAACTGGAACGGCAAAAATGGCAGAAGGGTTAAATGATAGTTCTAAGGAATTTATGGCTGTTATTAAGGATGGAGCCACTGAATTTAAAACTGTTGTTCATGATACGAATGATAGCTTGTTGAATACATCTAATGAAATAGGCCATCAGACAGGTGTTATTCGTGAACACTTACAAGATACCGTGATGGAATTGAATGCAAACGTGCGTGATATGGCTGCAAAGGTTGTTGATGAATCTAAAAATATAAGCTCTACATTGCAAGATGCGAACAAGCAAACTGTGGCAGATATTTCTCAAGTACAGCAAATTGTTGTTGATAATGTTGAGCGTATGCAAAAAAGATTTGAAGATATATTAGAGGAAATCTTTCAGGCACAAACCCGAGAAGTGAAGAAGACCTTTGATGCTTTAGAAGAAGAAATGAAGAATGCAGTAGGGAATACGGGGAATGCGGTTGATGAGCAGATTAAGAATATTGAGGATGCGACTGCTCAGCAGATTACGACAGTGATGAATGAGATGGGCCGTGCTTTATTATCAATTTCTGGAAAATTTACTAAAGATTATGGGAAGTTAGTAAATGAAATGTCAGCAATTGTTGATAAGAAGGGGCGTTAAATGAAGCAGGATAAATCAACTTTTTTAAAAACAAAATTACATGCTGATGAAGAAGTGCAGTGGCTTTCTGTCTCGGATCTGATGGCGGGTTTAATGATGGTTTTTTTGTTTATTTCAATTGCTTTAATGCGGAATGCTTTTTTAGAGCGCGATAAGGTGCAGATTGAAAAAAATAAAATAAAAGAAATTGCTGTTGCATACCAAGAAAATCAGGTGGCTATTTTTGATGGGCTAATGACTGAGTTTAAACCAGATTTGGATAAATGGGGGGCTGAAATTGATAAAGATACTTTGTCATTTGTGTTTAAGTCCCCAGATGTTTTATTCGCTCGCGGTGATATTTCTATCAGGCCCCAGTTTAAAGCGATTTTAAATGATTTTTTCCCTCGCTACCTTGGAGTGTTATTGAAGTTTTCTGATTCTATTAATGAAGTACGCATTGAAGGGCATACCAGTAGTATTTGGAACGGTGGAACAACGGCTGATGCCGCGTATTTTAAAAATATGTGGTTGTCACAGGGGCGAACGCGCTCTGTTTTACAACATGTTTATTTAATAAAGAGTATTGGAGAAAATAAGAGTTGGGTTAAAGAGCATATTGCGGCTGTTGGATTTTCTTCGTCTAAAGTAGTCATGGAGAATGGGGTCGAAAATCATGAGCGCTCACGGCGAGTTACCTTTAGAGCAATTACTAATGCAGAAACTCAAATAAGGCAGATTATCGAAGGCGTACAATGATAAAAATCAAGGTAGATTTTTCTGACTTGTTTGCTTGTGCTGAACAAATGGGAGCAACGATTATTAAGGATAATATCGTGACAGCTCCTGATGCTAGCCAAGGGCTTGACCGAGCTGAATGGGTGCCAATCAAAAAGGAAATTGATTTAAAGGATATTGGCAGTACTCAAGGTTTATTGAGTTTTGTTGATGAGCGTGGTGTTGCTCAACAGGTGTTGTTATATATTCAAGATCATGGCGGTAGTATTGGAGTTGCTCGTTATGATATTGATAAACGGCGTAAGTTTCATGTTGCAGATTGCTCTACTTTACAGAAAAAAAGAGCGGATGGGACATTTGAGCGTTATGTAATGACTAATGATTTGAGTAATCAATTTTTTATTACAGGTAATGATTGGAAAACGAGGAAAAATGAATCGGCAACAGTAGAGCTTCAAGTTTGTAAAAATTGTTTAAAACAACTCAATTATAAAAATTATAGTCGTAATTTTGATGTTTTTAATAAATTCAGTGTTTCAGAATTCTTTGCTACTTATAGTTCTTTTTTTGCAAGCTTACCTTCTCGCTTTTCAGGTGAAGAGGATGGCTCATACACTGATGACTGGCAAATGATTTCAGCTAAATATCGTGCTAGTAAAAATTATTCGTGTGAATCTTGTGGGGTAGATTTAGCAAAGAATAAACAACTGCTACATACGCATCATAAGAGTGGAGTTAAAACGAATAATAAAAAATCTAACCTACAGGCGCTTTGTATAGATTGTCACCGTAAACAAGCTAATCATGGGCATTTATTTGTTCACCATGCAGATATGGTAATAATTAATCATTTAAGGCGCGAACAAGGACAGTTAAAGGAAAGGAATTGGAGTGACGTTTTTGAATTTTCAGATGCTGCATTGCATGGTTTATTAGCTAAATGTGAACATAATCGTGTAATAAAGCCTATTGTTGCTTATGAGATGTTGGGTGATATGGATGAAATTATTGCTGAATTAGAATTAGCATGGCCGAAGTCTAAGAACTGTATGGTTATAAGGGATGATGATGCTGTTGTTGCTCGATCGCATGGCTGGCATGTCTGGACTATGATTGAGGCCATGGATGATTTTTCTCAATTTAAACGGTCAATTTGGTAGTGTGTTACGGCTATGCTCTGGTCATAATTAAAGTGAGCAGTAAGTAATTGATAGCAGTATCACGTTATTAAGTTAAATTAAAAATAGGCGCACCGATATGTCAATGACTTTAAAAGTCGCAATTTCATCTGAGTTTTTTATTAGTGTTTTACATCTTCCTAAAGCCCAGCAAGATAAAGCGGTTAAATTTATGGAGATGTTTAGAAAAGATCCTAAGTCTCCAGGGATTAATTATGAAACGATACAGGTGTCTAGGGATAAAAATCTACGTTCAGTAAGGATAGATCAAGCTTATAGAGCTATTGTTTTAGCGCCTGAAAAAGGTAATGTTTATATTCTATTATGGGCTGATAAACATGACGATGCTTATCTATGGGCAAAGAATAAAGTTTTAAAAATTAATGCAGAAAATGGAGCGCTGCAATTTTTAGAGTCTGAGTATATTGACGAGGCTGATAAAGTAAAGAGTGAATTAACAGATTCTAAAAAGGGGTTATTTGCTGAAATTCGTGATCGTCACTTAATGCGATTAGGAGTGCCTGAAGATTTAATCCCGTTAGTTAGACAGGTTGATATTCCCCTTGATGTGGAAGAGCTGAAGGATAAAATTCCTAATGAAGCTTATGAAGCGCTATCAATGTTAGGAGATGGAGATACCTTAGAGGAGGTTTTATCAGTTTATGATATTCAATTTCATGATGATGAGGGAGTTATTGATACTGAAGACTACTCTAAAGCACTGGATAAACCTGATAGCAAACGACATTTTTTACTAGCCTCAGATGATGAAGCTTTGCAAAGTATGTTGGATGCTCCCCTAGAGAAGTGGCGTGTTTTCTTGCACCCTTTACAGCAAAAATTAATTTATCGTGATTGGAATGGTCCGGTAAGAGTATTAGGTGGAGCTGGTACGGGTAAAACGGTGGTTGCAATGCATAGAGCAAAATGGCTTGCAGAGAAATTACAGCCTCGAAATGATAAAAAAATACTATTTACTACCTATACAAAAAATCTAGCGGTTGATATAGAAAATAATTTAAAAAATATTTGTTCAGCTGAGCAAATGAGAAAAATTGAGGTCATTAATTTAGATGCTTGGGTGAAGCGGTTTTTGGATAAACAAGGGTATAAAATTAACTATACCTTTTTAAATACGTCTAAAGCGACAGAATTGTGGGATCAAGCAATGGAATTAAGCTCTAGTGACCTTAACTTACCTGATTCTTTTTATAGTGAAGAGTGGGAAAAGGTTATTCAGCCACAAAATGTTAGTTCTTTAGCTGAGTACTTTAAAGCAAGAAGAATTGGGCGTGGCGTAAGATTAGACCGAGCTATGCGCAAAGAAATTTGGCCGGTTTTTGAAAGCTATCGATTAGGCTTAAATGGAGAAAATTTAAAAGAGGTTGAGGATGCTTACCGTGATGTAGTTATGATATTAAATCAAAAGGGGGTTCAGTTGCCTTTTGATTCTGTTTTAGTTGATGAAGCGCAAGATTTTGGCTTGAATGCATTTAAATTGATAAGGGCCTTAGTGCCAGAAGGTAAAAACGATTTACTGATTGTAGGGGACCCTCATCAACGAATTTATGGCAGTAAAGTTATTTTAAGTCATTGTGGAATTAAGGTTGTAGGGAGGAGTAGTAAGCTACGTGTTAATTATAGAACTACAGAGCAAATAAGGCGTGCCGCAGTTACTATATTAAAAGGAATTCCTTTTGATGATTTGGATAACGGGATGGATGACCAAAAAGGATATCGATCGGTAATGAATGGTGATGAGCCGTTAGTCCAGTGTTTTAAATTAGTGCAGGATGAAATCGATTATTTAGTTGCATCATTGCGGGATATTTCAAAGGAAGATTTGAAAAAATCATGCTTAGTCTCTAGGCGTAAAACTGATATCGCTCAGTATATTGCTGCACTTAAAATAGCAGGTATTTCATACTATAAAGTCGATCATAATACTTTAGATGATATTGAGCACGAAGGGATTAGAGTCGCAACAATGCACCGAGTCAAAGGTTTAGAGTTTGATAATATGTATATTGCAGGCATGAATGATGGTGTTTTGCCCTTAGGTGTTGTCGAATCAGATGATAAAACAATTCTTAGAGAGCACGAATGGCGTGAACGCTCTTTACTTTATGTTGCAATTACGCGTGCAAAACGATTTTGCTCCATTTCTGGTTTTGGACAGTTATCAAGGTTTGTTGGGTAAATGATTTAAAAAAGAGTGGTGAATTATTAGTTTAGTACCCAATACTTACTAGTATCGGAATGCAATTTTCTTTGGACTACACTGTAAAAATGACAGTCTCGAAGGCAACGATTAACCAATAATGCCGGTGGTGAATAAGATCAGTTCGCAACGTTTCAAAGCCATAAAAAATAGCACTGAAGGCGTTGAAACAATACAGGCGGGCAGCTTGGCGTGCGGGGCTCTATCGCGCACTGTATGATGGACTAGGGATTAGCTGTGGTGCAGTAGGTTAATTAGGGTGATTCATCCTTTTGCGTTAACACTAAAGGGCTAATTAGCGGTGTTTTACATGAAGTATAGTGATTTTTTAGCGCCCTGAATTTTTTGAAAAGAAATTTAGTAAATTCACTGGTTTTATTGCGAATACTTATCAAAAAAGATGTCTTAATAGTTTTTCTAATAGGTTGACTGCTATTTTGCTGTTGATTTGCTGGTGGTTTTAAATCGGTTATTTTTATTTCAGCAGTTCTAGGTTTATTTATTGTTAGTTCAGTAGTTTTTCTTTCAAGAACTGATTTTGCCTTGCGTGTAGGGATTATTACGAAATTCGAGTTATGAGCAAAATATTCAGTGTTATCCCATTTTATGCCAGTAATTTTTTTGCTATCACTTGTTTCTCGTTTAGTCTTAATAATTTGAATTTTATGTTTATGCTGGATGTAAAGCTCAAGAAAATGTGCAAATTGATTAGTCGTTGCAAATGTTTTTAATTGCTCAAGTTCTTTACAGAGTGTGAATGGATATTTATTTTTTGATCGCAATTCACGCCAAAGTGTTTTAGTGTTAATAGGTAATCCAGAAAATTCTTGACCTCTAATCTTCCAAACGTTTAAAAAAGCAGACCTTCTAGAAACAGTACTTTCATACGTTATTTCAGCAGAACTTTGATCCTTAATTTTCTTTAGTAGATAACCAATTACTTTTTTTCGATCATTTTTGTCCTTGGAGTTTTTATCATGAGGTAATATATCCCACTTAATTCGTTTGGACTTAAACGACTTTAGACCAAATGCGTCTAGTAATGCATCTTGATGATCCTTCTGCATTTTTTTAGTGTAAAACATCATCACATGCCAATGTGGCGTACCGTCATCATGAGGTTCAATTACTTTGAATGAAAAACATGGGGTAGTCCATTGAGTAGTTTGGGATGTGTATTTTTGCCAGCGTTTTAAAATATAATTATGTACATCACTAGGTGAGAAAACTGATTTCTTTTGATAGCTCATATGCATGGATGGCGGCACTGTTATCGTTACTAGTGCTACTTCAAGGTCATGTTTAATAGAATATTTATTTAACTCATTTAGTAAACAAACATTTTCTGAGTATGATTGACTTTTTGCACTGATGGACTGATTGGCAGGAAAATATTCTCCTGTCTGCGTATTTGCTATCACTAGCGTTTTAGCAAATTCCTCTCGCTTTTTAACATCATTCTTATTTTCATCTACGCATTCGTCAGTACAATACTGAAGAGCATTTTCACTAATTAAACCTAAGCGATATGAAAGTAGTTCACGATTTTGACGAATAGTAAGAAGAATCTTTTTTTGCCAAAATTTTACTTCTATAGGTGTTAATACATTATTGTCTAAGTCAGCTTTAGGTAAGCGAATCTTGGGAATTTCTAATGAATTGGAATTTGTATAAAATAAGTCAATTATCTCTTTAAAGTTTAAAGAAGGGTGTGCGTGTTTTAAAGTTAAGATACTTGAAGCAACATCCATTGAAGCATTCCTGATCATATGCTCACCAGCATTAATCATTCGAGTATCAATGATGTTTGATAGGTTATTAATGCGAGTAGTGATTGCACCAACGTAGGCGTTTCTCGCAGGGTGTGGCTTTGATAGTATATGGTTGTGAATACCTTTATCAATACAGAGAGGCAAGCCTTTTAAAGCGTGCTCAAGCTGGTCGGAATTTTTTTCACTGATACCAGCATATATAAATTTACTTTTAATCGGTGATAGCTTCATTATGCAGAGCCCCCAACTACATGATGAGCTTTAAAATCTTCTGGTGAATGACTAATACAGCCTAATTTTTTGCATAAATACAAAATGTAATACATAAGAACTCCAATAAATATAAGGAGCGCTGCGCAAACAGAAAGCAAAAAATAAGGGCTTTACTTTGGTTCGTTATAAACATAGTATGTTCATGTCAATTTCTCACTTTTGACGACCGATAATTGCTACTGTTGGCGCAGTGCTATTCAATTCGACGGACTTTGTACTGTAATACTTAGTCCGTCATAAAATGGCATTTTTCAATGCTCTACACCATAATAATATTTAACTTACTTATTGTTAATAGAGTCGATAGACTTAACTAAAATTAGAGGTAGGTATTTAAAATATAAGTTATGATCTCTTTAGAATAAAGCAAGGTTAATGCCAATATGGTTATGTGTAATGAATAAACAAATTTTACTTTCTTGGCTTGGCATGACTGACCTTAAAGCTGGCGGTCAAATTTCTGTGCGTACTGGTGAGGTCATAGGCGAAGGGCCGGTATTAGGTGCATTAAATAAGTTACCCTTTGTTGAACTGCATTTATTACATGATCAAGAAAAACCGATGGTAGATGCTTATACCGCTTGGCTTACCTCGCAAACCCAGATAAAAGTTATTCCAGTTAAATGTTCACTATGTTCCCCGATTGATTTTGGTGACATTCATCAAGCGGTGGATGGTTACCTGCATGAATTGACAACTACAGAACCTGACCTTGATATAAGTATTCACTTATCTCCAGGAACTCCATCAATGACTGCTGTATCAATTTTGTTGGGTAAAACCAAATATAACACTCGATTTGTTCAGTCAAGTAAGGATAAAGGCGGAGCATTTGTTAGCATACCTTTTGATATTTCAGCAGAATACATCCCTAAATTAATTAAAAAAGCGGATAAAAAGCTCACTCAATTAGCTAACTCTGAAGTGCCTTTATCAGCTGCTTTTGATGACATAATTACCCAAAACCCTGACATGAAAAGGCTTATTGTTAAAGCTGAAAAAATTGCAGTTAGGGATGTTCCAGCTTTAATAATGGGTGATTCAGGGACAGGAAAAGAATTATTTGCTAAAGCAATTCATAATAGTAGCTTACGAACAGGGAAACCTTTTATAACGGTAAATTGTGGTGCTATTCCTAAAGATTTAATTGATTCAGAATTATTCGGTCATGTTAAAGGCGCATTTACTGGAGCAAACACTGACAAAAAGGGATATTTTGAAGAGGCTGATGGTGGCACCTTATTTTTAGATGAATTTGGAGAATTACCTGCGGATGCGCAAGTACGGTTACTCCGAGTGTTACAGTCTGGCGAAATTAGTAAAGTCGGGGATAGTAAAACCAAGCAAGTTGATGTTCGTATCATTGCAGCAACTAATCGTAATTTAGCGAATGAAATTGCTCAAGGAAATTTTAGAGAAGATTTATTTTATCGTGTTGCTATCGGCATACTTACTTTACCTCCATTAAGAGATAGAGCTGGCGATATAGCTTTGCTGTCAGAGTATTTAATAAAGAAGATAAACCAAGAAGCATCCAGTCAGCCTAACTATATAAATAAAAGAATTTCTATAAAAGCAAAAAATATTATATTAAATCACTCATGGCAAGGTAACATAAGGGAACTACAGGGGGCACTACTTAGAGCATCAATTTGGGCTGAGGGTGATGAAATATCTGAAGCAGACCTTCAGGATGCTATGTTGGAGCGCCCTCAAACACAAACAGCAGGTGAGTTACTAGAAATTGGGGATGGCATTGATATAAAAGAAGTTCTGGATGATATGAAAACGAAATATATAACCCAAGCATTAAAAGAAACAGCAGGGAATAAGAAGAAAGCCGCTAAACTTTTAAATATAAAAAATTACCAAACTTTAACTAATTGGATTGATAAATTAGAGACCTAGTAAAATTGGCACACTCTTCGCATAGAAGAGGATATGGATATAATTATTATGCAATCAAAAAATTTTGAATTCTTAAGATGCACTTGGCCAGAACTTGCAAGTTTAGCTGGATTTTCTGAGCAATATGCAGAGGTAGACCCACAAAGTGCAGTGACTAAATTACGTAACTTTGCTGAGCGTAGTGTAACTATAGTATATAAGGAACTTCGCTTACCAAAAGCTCCCCAATCTAATTTTAATGAATTACTAAACAATGATTCCTTTACCGCAATAACCCCTAAAGTTGTTGTTGATAAGCTTCATGCCATTCGCATACATGGTAATAAAGCAGCTCATGGTGAAATCGTTTCCGCGCAAAATGCACAATGGTTATTAAAAGAAACCTTTGATATTGGGCGATGGTTATTTGCGACTTATGCTAATGGCGATATCAATAGTATTCCTGACTTTCAACAACCAATTCCTGTAGCTTCAGCTAAATCAGAATACAAAAAAGAACGAAAAGTCTTATTGGAACAATACGCGAAACAAGAAGCGCGTATGAAGGTCATGTTGGATGAGCTAGAAGCTGAGCGTGAAAAAACTGTAGCACTAGAAAGTACACAAGAAGAGCTTAATCATCTAAAGCAACAAGCCACAAACAAAGGACAGCAAGCAGCTAATGCGTTGGACTTTGATGAAGCAAAAACACGAACACACCTTATTGATATGCAATTAGCTCAGGTAGGGTGGAATATTGATGATAGTAACCAAGTGACTTTAGAAGAAAAAGTACTGCACCAGCCCACAAAATCAGGGAATGGATCGGCGGATTATGTTCTATGGGATAGTAATGGTAAGCCATTAGCCGTAATAGAAGCCAAAAAGACTTCCGTTGATGCAGAACAAGGGCGGCATCAAGCCAAAATTTATGCAGATGGTTTAGAGAAAATGCATGGACAACGCCCTGTTATTTTTTATACCAATGGCTATGATATTTGGTTATGGGATGACCATACTGCGCAAAATTATCCACCCAGAAAACTCTATGGTTTTTATTCAAAAAACAGTCTGCAATATCAAGTTCGTCAGAGAAAAGAGCGACAGCTGTTAAATAGTGTTAGCCCTAAGGCTGAAATATTGGGTGATAGACTCTATCAACACGAAGCCCTTAAGCGAGTATGTGAACGCTTTGAAAATAAACAACGTAAAGCTTTAGTGGTACAAGCAACGGGCACAGGAAAAACACGATTAGCGATTGCTATATCCGATGCGATGATGAAAGCAGGTTGGGTCAAACGCGTCCTATTTTTATGTGATCGCAGAGAATTACGAAAACAAGCCAAAAATGCATACAGTGAATTCTTATCCGCTCCGATAACACTTCTGACCAGTAAAAGTGTAGAAGATACCCACAACCGCATTTTTGTCGCTACTTATCCTGCGATGATAAAGTTATTTGCTAAATTTGATACTGGTTATTTTGACTTAATCATCTCGGATGAATCACATCGCAGTATTTATAATATCTACGGTGATATCTTCCGTTACTTTGATGCTATTCAGCTTGGTTTAACAGCTACACCCGTTGAAATGGTCAGTCGCTCTACCTGTCAATTATTTGGATGTGATTTTAAACATCCAACCAGTAATTATGATTTAGAAAGAGCAGTAGAAGAAGGCTATTTAGTTCCTTATCAAGTAGTAAAACACACCACTAAATTCCTACGTGATGGCATTAAAGGGAATGCTTTAACAGTAGAGGAAATTGCTGAATTAGAAGATAAAGGGATAGATCCAAATTCCCTAGATTTTGATGGTAAAGATATTGATAAAGCCATTTATAACAAAGATACCAATCGTAAAATATTACAAAACCTGATGGAGCATGGAGTTCGTCAGGAAGATGGTCAGACATTAGGTAAAACGATTGTCTTTGCACGGAATCATAACCACGCCATCCTGCTGGAAAAAATGTTTGATGAAGTCTATCCTCAGTATGGTGGTAAATTTTGTCAAGTTATCGACAACTACAACCCTAGAGCCGAAGAATTGATTGATGATTTTAAAGGCGAAGGTAGTAATGATCAGCTTACCATTGCGATCTCAGTGGATATGCTTGATACAGGTATAGATGTGCCTGCAATTGTAAATATAGTCTTTGCACGCCCAGTAAAATCGCCCGTTAAATTCTGGCAGATGGTTGGACGTGGTACACGCCTGTGTAAAAATTTATTTGGACAAGGCAAAGATAAAACTCACTTTCAAGTTTTTGATCATTGGGGAGTGGTTGAGTATCACGGCATGAAAGCCAGAGATATCACCATTACGCAAAGTAAATCATTAATGCAGCGCTTATTTGAAGAACGATTAAGTCTCGCTAAAATAGCCTTGCAACAAGCGGAACCTGATTTTTTTGATGTGATGTCCAACTGGATGCATAAAACCATCAATAGCCTAGATAATGATACCTTGGCGGTACGCGATCATTGGAAAGTTAAGCACCAAATGCAAAATGTAGAGCTAATCCGTGAGTTCTCAGCCAATACTGTTATTTTATTAGAAAATGAAATAGCCCCTCTCATGCAATGGCTTGATGTAAGAGGGCATAGTGAAGCCTATCAATGGGATTTGTTAATTAGTCAGATTCAACAACAAAAACTAAAATCATCAGGAAAATTAGATGATTTAGCCAGTGATGCGATTGCACAATTATTAGACTTACCAATGAACCTTAATCAAGTAAAAGTAAAAGCGGATTGGATTAAACAGTGTCGTGAGCTGACTTGGTGGCAAGCTGCTTCATTAAATGAGCAGGAACAAGCCCGAATAGAATTGCGAGATATTATGCAGTACCGCAGCAAAGGAACAGGAGAACCACTAAAACCGCCTGTAATTGATATAACCGATGGCGATGAAGTCAGAGAAAAACAATCGACTTACCTGAATTCAGTCGATATGAAAGCGTATATTATTAATGTAGAACAAGCCCTACAAAGTCTGTTTGACAATAACAGCATACTGCAAAAAATTCGTAAAGGTGAAGCGGTTACTGAACAAGAGTTAGATAACTTAAATGCCTTGTTACATACCCAAAATCCAGAGGTTGATTTAGAGGTACTCAAAACATTTTATGATACCGCAACACCATTAGAACAAGTGTTGCGATCAATAGTAGGTATGGATAGCGAAGCAGTGAATCAGCAGTTTGCTGAATTTATCCAAACATACTCCACATTAAATGCCAGACAAGTACAATTCCTAGGCTTATTAAAGCGACAAATTGCCACCAGTGGAGCGATAGAATTATCCAGGCTGTATGAAATGCCATTAGCTGCATTAGGCGATATAGATACCTTATTCGACAATGATCAACAAATAGATCATCTACTTAATATAGTAAAAAGTTTTGGGCATCAGCCAGAACCAAGAAGATAAAAGTTTTTCACAAAAATATAATAAATACTAACGGAAATAGAAATGATCACAGGCGCATTAAAAAACAAAATCGATAAACTTTGGTTAGAATTCTGGCAAGGTGGAATAGCTAATCCGCTGAGTGTGATCGAACAGGTTACTTTCTTGATGTTCTCACGTCTGTTAGATATTAACGAAACACGCGATGAAAAACGTCAAGTTCTTACAGGAGAAACCTTTAGTCCTCGTTTTAAGAAATACGAACAACATCTGCGTTGGAGTCAATTTAGCCATATTGAAGATGCTGAGCAATTATTATGGATAGTAAGAGGTGATGTGTTTAAACACTTCCGAGAAAGTACAGGTAGAGGTGATGTGTTTAAACACTTCCGAGAAAGTACAGGTAGAGGTCAATTTGGCGACTACATGAAGGATGCACGCTTAATTATCGAAAAGCCAAGTCTGCTAGTTAAAGCGATAGAAATGATTAATGAGTTACCTTTAGAATTAGGTGATACCAAAGGGGATTTATACGAATACTTATTAAGCAAACTTTCCACGGCGGGTATTAACGGCCAATTTCGTACTCCACGCCATATTATTGAACTGATGGTGCGAATTACGGACCCACAACCGGATGAAGTTATTGCTGATCCCGCCTGTGGTACCGCTGGTTTTCTGGTGGGTGTGATGAACTATTTGATGGAACAACACAGTTCAGAGCAAGGTACGATACGCGAAGAAATAGAAGTTGAAGACGGTAAAAAACAGACTCAAATTATTTACACAGGAGACTTATTACATCCCAAAAAATGGGATCATATTAAAAACCGTATGATTCATGGTTTTGATTTTGATAACACCATGCTACGTATTGCCGCGATGAACCTTTATATGCACGGTGTCGATAATCCCGACATTCATTATCAAGACACACTGGCACAAAGTTTTTCCAAACGTTTCCCACACATCGAACAAGACGCATTTAATCTCATCCTCGCCAATCCGCCGTTTAAAGGTAGCTTAGATGAAGACACGGTTAATCCGCCGATTCTAAGAATGGTGAAAACCAAAAAGACCGAACTGTTATTTATCGCGCAGATATTACGCATGCTAAAAACAGGTGGACGCAGTGCCACCGTTGTTCCACAAGGCGTATTATTTGGATCTTCCAAAGCGCATCAAGCGGTAAGAAAATTATTGATTGATGATAACCAGTTAGAAGCAGTGATTAACTTACCCAGTGGTGTGTTTAAACCTTATGCAGGTGTTGCAACCGCAATTTTAATTTTCACCAAAGGCGGAGCGACTGATCAGGTGTGGTTTTATGATCTGCAAGATGACGGTTTTTCTTTAGATGATAGACGCGATGCTTTATATCAAGATGAACAAGGGTATCCACTCAGTTTTGCTGGCGATTTGCCTAAGGTATTAGAGGGCTATCAAAATCGTGATAAAACCATTGCTGACACCGAAGCCAATGACAAAACCCAAGCCAGTTTTTGGGTGAGTAAAGCAGATATTGCTGCTAATAAATATGACTTATCGATAAATCGTTATAAAGAAGTGGTGTATGAAGAAGAGCACTATGAAGCACCGAAAGTGATGTTAAAGCGGTTAATGAATTTGGAAGCGGAGATTCAGCAGGAATTAGGGGAATTGGAGGGGATGTTGTGAGTTGGCCATTAGTCGAACTTGGCACCGTAGCACAAATAAATCCACGACTGCCGCAAGGTACGGATGAAGCACAAGATGTATCATTTCTTGCAATGGCTTCAGTTTCTGAAGACGGTTTAATTCTTAATCAAGAATCCCGAACTTTATCTGAGACAAAAAAAGGTTTTACATATTTTGAACGAAATGATGTATTGCTGGCAAAAATTACACCATGCTTTGAAAATGGCAAGGCTGTATTACTTTATAATCTTAATCATCAAATTGGCTTTGGGTCAACAGAGTTTCACGTCTTACGTCCTCTAAAAGACAAGTTAGATGCAAAATATCTGTTCTATATGGTCTGGAGCGATAGGTTCAGGTTTTTTGGTGAAAAAGCAATGAAAGGTGCTGCTGGTCAAAAAAGAATCAGTACTGATTTCTTGAAAGAATTTAAAATCCCACTTCCCCCCCTAAATGAACAAAAACGCATCGCCACTATACTCGATAAAGCCGATAGTCTGCGCCGCAAACGCCAGCAAGCCATCCAGCTCGCTGACCAATTCCTTCTCTCCGTGTTTTTAGATCTATTTGGCGACCCAGTCATGAATCCGAAGGGCTGGGATGTTGGGTGTTTTAGCGATATTTGTATGCTTAATCCTCAGTCGAAAAAGTATGAAGATGATTTATTAGTTTCTTTCGTTCCGATGCAGCGAGTTTCTGGAAGCTCTTCAAGTATAAATTTAGAAGAAAAGAGACCTTATTCGGAAGTAAAAAAGGGTTTCACTGTATTTATTGATGGGGATGTGTTATTTGCAAAAATTACACCTTGCATGGAAAACGGCAAAGCAGGAATAGCATTAAAGCTAGAAAATGGTATAGGGTTTGGGTCTACTGAATTCCATGTTTTTAGACCTTATGAATCAGTATATGCTGAGTTTATTTATTCCCTTGTGCATCTAGATGTATTTAGAAAGTTATGCGCGGATAATTTTAGTGGTGCAGTGGGGCATAAAAGAGTACCTAAAGATTTTTTAGCCAAGTTCCCTCTTTATTTACCACCACTTAAATTGATTAATAAATTTTCGGTTATTTTTAATCGAGTTAATGCATTATCAAGTAAGTTGGAAGGTACTGGTTTCCATAATACAGAGCTTTTTAATTCACTAAGCCAAAAAGCCTTTGCAGGTGAACTCTAATGTTCACAACAAATACTAACCTACGAAAACACGTCATTCCAGCAGGGAGGCTGGAATCTAGTCACAAGGAAGTGACTCACCGTATAGCCATGCCCTCCATGGATGCTGGATTTCGGCTTCCCTGCCGAAATGACGTATTAATAAATAAGGGTCAAATTTAATGCCCACCCAACAAAGCCAAGAACAACTTACCAGCTTACTACGTGAATTATGTAAACTATCCAAAGAAACCGAATGGGTAGAATTTAAGCATAATAATGCTGACCCGAAAATGGTAGGTGAATACATCTCAGCACTGGCTAATTCAGCGGCTTTATTGGGTAAACAATCCGCCTATCTGGTCTGGGGTATTGTGGATGAAACACATGCTTTACAGGGAACAGACTTTAAACCCTCAACGGCCAAGCATAAACAACAAGAGCTGGAAAGCTGGTTATTACAAAAGGTAGCGCCAAAAATCCATTTTCAATTTTTTGAATTTGAAGTAGATGAAAAGCCCTTTGTTATTTTAGAAGTCATAGCCGCGAGTCATACACCCGTACAGTTTGATGGCGTGGAATATATCCGTATCGGATCATACAAGAAAAAACTGAAAGATCACTCTGCCAAAGAGCGCGAGTTATGGCGCACCTTTGATCGTGTTCCTTTCGAAAAACAAATGGCGGCAGAAAACCAAAGCGAGGAACAGGTATTAAAATTACTGGATTATCCCGCTTATTTTGAATTGACAGCATTGCCGTTGCCAGATAATCGTGTCGGTATATTAAATGCGTTAGAGGCGGATCGTTTAATTATCAAAAGCGATAGCGGCTTATGGCATATCTCCAATTTGGGAGCCGTACTGTTTGCCAAACAATTAACTGATTTCTCTCACTTGGCACGCAAAGCAGTGCGAGTAGTGTTATACAAAAGCAATAACCGCATTGAAACCATCCGTGAAATCGGTGGTAACAAAGGCTATGCAACAGGCTTTGAAGGCTTAATTGAATTTATCAATAATCTACTCCCTGAAAATGAAGTAATAGGGCAGGCATTACGCAAATCAGTTCCCATGTTTCCAGAACTAGCCATTCGTGAACTGGTCGCCAATGCGCTCATACATCAGGACTTCACCCTAACGGGGACAGGCCCGATGATCGAAATATTTACAGACCGTATGGAAATCACCAATCCAGGAATTCCACTGGTAGATACACAGCGATTTCTGGATAGCCCACCAATAAGCCGTAATGAAGCCATCGCTTCATTCTTACGTCGTATCGGTATCTGTGAAGAGCGGGGTAGTGGTATTGATAAAGTCGTTTTCCAAACTGAATTCTTCCAATTACCCGCCCCAGCCTTTTCAGTCACACCAGAACATACCCGTGCCGTGTTGTTTGGGCATAAAGAATTTAAGGATATGGATAAAGAAGCCAGATTAAGAGCCTGTTATCTACATTGCTGCCTGAAATATGTCAGTGATGAGCCGATGAATAATGCTTCCTTAAGAGTACGATTCGATATAGATGTTAAAAATAGTGCAATGATTAGTCGTATTATTAAGCAGGCAACAAGTGAAGAAATTATTCGCCCCTATGACAGTAAAGCAGGAACAAAAGCAATGCGTTATATCCCATTTTGGGCTTAATCCTATTTGCTTGACCGTTGCTTGACTGGGAGAACCCTTGTTACTAATGTGTATACCTTAACCTCATGATAAGTATTGAAAAAGTATTGATATATTTGCTTGACCATTGTTTGACTGTGTTAGATTTTAGATGAAAATATAGTAATGATGCCGTTAATAATTTAAAAAATAAGTCTAAATAAGGAAAGAGATGCCAATAATAAAATCATTAACTATTGAAAACTTTAAAGGAATTGGGAAAAAGGTTACTTTTGATTTTAAGCCAATTACTTTGTTATTTGGTCAAAATAGTGCGGGAAAAAGTACGGTTCTTCATGCAATAAATTACCTTCATGATATTTTTAATTATCATACAATTAATGCAGACAATACTTCACTAGGACATGACGCCCTTGATTTAGGAGGGTTTAAGCAGTTTGTACATCGCCATGATTTGGATAAAACTGTCAGTCTTGGAGTGTTTTTAGATTTGAGCGATGTTGAATTACTTGAAACAGAATCAACTAAAAATTATGTTGATTTTCTTTCATCGGTTGAACATGATATTGATGAATATCAGCGTTTAGATATTTCACCTATTACCAGTAATGTTAATTCAGCTGCTATTCATTTACAGGTTAGCTGGAGCAGGGTATTAAACAAGCCTTATGTTAAGGAGCTTAATATAGATTTAAATGAGAATTCATTTATACAGCTCCAAACTTCTAGCGATTGTACTCGCCAAGAAATAACTAAAATAAATCTGACTCACCCTCTTTTTGTTGAGGAGTTTGAGGAAGAAGGACTTTATGCGTTAACTCAATTTATTATTGATGATTTATCTTTGGATGCGCAGGGTAATGCCATTATTGGCATTACGAATGCTGTTGATGCCTTACCTAACCATCATAAACAACTAGGCTTAATGGATATTTGGAGTGATGAGGCAGTAGAGGAACTAGGGCAAAAAAATAAATTTAAGGGATTATTATCTGCTTTTGTAATGGGGCCGTTAGAAGTTGCTGCTGAAGCATTATCAGAAATGCGGTATTTAGGGCCTATTCGTGAGGTTCCGCAGAGAAATTATGCCCCTAAACCAACAGGAAATACGAATTGGTCTAATGGCTTGGCGGCATGGGATTTGTTGTTTACAGAAAACTTAACTTTCTTGAAAGAGGTTAATGAATGGCTCAATAGTAATGATAGTGAAATCAAGCGATTAAATACAGGGTATGAAGTAAAAATTGATGAGTACCGGCAACTTAAGGTAGGTAGCGAATTAGAAAGTTTACTCAATTCGAATGATCTTAATAAGAATAAGTTAGAAATTGAGCAATTATTACTGGATATGACCGTTAAGCAGCAGTTCGTCCTGAATGATGTCAGGCGTGGCGTGGATGTTTTCCCAAGTGATGTTGGTATTGGTATTTCACAATTATTACCTGTTGTGGTAGGTGCTTTGGCAAAAAAAGTTTCAATCTTATCTATAGAACAACCTGAGTTACATATTCACCCAGCTTTGCAGGTAGCTTTGGGTGATTTGTTAATTTATGCCTCTAAACAAAAAAATAAGTCATTTATTATTGAAACGCACAGTGAGCACCTTATGCTGCGTTTATTACGGCGCATTAGAGAAACCTCAGGTGATGAGTTGGAAGATGCTGACTATTCCTTTGATCCCGCTGATCTTAATGTTGTTTATGTTGAATGTATTGAGGGAGAAACCCGATTAATTCCTTTACGGGTTGATGAAGATGGCGAGTTTCTTGACCGTTGGCCTAATGGGTTTTTTGGAGAGAGAGCAGAGGAGTTGTTCTAATGATTCTAGGAGAATTTGCGGTAAATCCTGATGCTATTAAGGAATGGAAGGATTTAAAATTTATTACGATGAATTTTGGTTTTGAACATGGTGCGGTTATTTCATCCTTTCCTAAGGCTTGGTTAAAGGTTTTGCAGCAGAAAGCTAAAAGTGAATTAAAGGACGTTGAGTATTCTGTTGTTACTGAAAGGCTAAAAGTTATAAAGGATGAAGCGATAATTAAAAGTGGTAGAGCGTTTAAACCCGAATATGATTGGATTGAAAACTCATTGCTTCAGCAAAAAAATAATCCTTTTTATAAAATTATCCATGATAGTGAGTTGGCAGATCAAGCAGAAGTAATTAGCTTTGATTCACTTGATAAACATGTATTTAAAGGTTTAAGGGAAGGGGTGGTTAAAAGGGATGCCGCTTCCTTCGCTGAAGTCTCCAGATTGTTACTAGAGAATAGTAGCAACATTCAATTTATTGATCCGTATTTTTCTGCTGCTAAAGGTAGTACTGGAAAATTGGATACAGGTTTTTTTAATTCTATAAAAGCTATGCTTAGTACTGCTGGTGTATTTAAACGAACCAATATTAGAGATATTCAGGTCCATACATCTTATAAGCGTAGCCAAACTGAGGTTGATATCAAGGAAGAAAAGAAAATACTCGATGAGCATTATAAGAAAATTATTCCTTTAGGGAAGAGTATTGAATTCACTTGGTGGGATGATGAGGGTACGAGTGAAATTCACCCGCGTTACCTAGTAACTGAAAAAGGTGGTATTAGATTTGATAGAGGATTTGTTGTGCCTGTTTCGCATGAACAGCGTGAAGCTGAAACGGATGTTTGTATGATGACAACAGAAAAAAACATTGATATTTCCCTAAAATATAGGGAAGAGACTTCACCTTATAACGTAATAGATAGGCATATAGTTCAAGGGCAGGTTTAACTATTAACTATTAAGTAGCTATAGCAGCCATATTTTTAGCCATTAATTTGGTTGATTGTGAAGTAGGATCCAAAAATAAACAGGCCGCTACAGTCGGTTCATTAAATGACACTATATGATTTTAGTGTTTAGTTGTAGTGGTCAAGTTTTAAAATTAACTGAAAGGGAAATTTTCATGAGTCTCCAAAAATACTCCGTTAACCAGCATTTAATTGAATCACTTTTAACTTGGGTTAAGTCAGGTGAAATCGCTATTCCAGAAATACAGCGGCCTTTCGTATGGGATGCAGCACAAGTTCGTGATTTACTAGATAGCCTTTATAAAGGTTATCCTGTCGGCTATATCATTGTTTGGAAAAATCCGAATGTAAAATTAAAAGACGGGTCTTTCTCGCAAGGCAAAAAGATATTGATCGATGGCCAACAAAGAGTGACTGCATTAAGCGCTGCATTAATTGGTCAATCGGTGGTTAATAAGGAATACAAACAGGTTCGTATTCGTATCGCGTTTAATCCAAAAGAAGAAAGGTTTGAAGTTACTACGCCGATTATTGAAAGAGATAAGGCTTGGATTTCAGATGTCGTACCTATCATGCAGGGTGATATCAGTTTATTGAAAATGATTCGTCAATATAATGAAGCTAATCCAGAGGTTGATGAGGATAAGCTGGAAAGTGTAATTAGCCAGTTAACGGGTATCACTAAAAAACAGATAGGCATGATTGAGTTGGATGCTGATTTAGATATTGAAACGGTTACTGAAATTTTTATTCGTATTAACCGTGAAGGTGTCACCTTAAGTCAGGCTGATTTTGTGATGTCTAAAATTGCTTCTAATGAAACTTATGGTGGTAATCAATTGCGTAAAGCTATCGATTATTTTTGTCATTTAGCGGTAGCTCCTGGATTTTACAGTCATATCGCAAATAATGATCCTGAGTTTGCGAAAACAGATTATTTTAAAGCAATGCGTTGGCTACGAAATGAAAATGATGATTTATATGAGCCGTCTTATACCGATATGTTGCGAGTTGCATTTACTTCGCAATTTTCCAGAGGGAAGTTAGCTGATTTGGTTGGCTTATTGTCTGGAAGAAATTTTGAAACGCGCACCTATGAACAAGATATTGAAGAAGCATCTTATGATAAGTTAAAGCATGGTGTTATGCAGTTCATGAATGAAACGCATTTTAAGCGATTTATCATGATCATTAAGTCCGCAGGATATGTTGTTAATAAATTAATTAGAGCGCAAGCGCCATTAAATTTTTGTTACATTTTGTATTTGAAATTGCGTGCAGAAAAATATGACCAGAACAAAATTGAGCATTATGTCAGGCGGTGGTTTGTACTTACCTCTTTAACGGGGCGCTATTCAAGCTCTCAGGAAACACGATTTGATTATGATATTAAGCAAATAGATGCTCAAGATTTTGGTGACTTTCTGGCTTCGATTGAAGCGGCGGAGTTATCAGAGGCTTTTTGGAATGTGGGCTTGGTCCAATTATTAACGACTTCAAACAGTACGCATCCTGCATTCAATGCCTTTTTAGCTGCTCAATCTGTAAGTAATGATAAGGGGTTTTTATCTAAACAGATTACGGTGAAAAGCTTGCTGGAACATAGAGGTGATATTCATCATATTTTCCCTAAAAATTATTTGAAGAAAACATTTAATTTAACAAGAGGTCAATACAACCAAGTTGCTAATTATGTTTACACGCAGTCTGAAATCAATATTGCAATTGCCGATAAGCCGCCCGCTGATTATATGAAAATAATTGTTGATCAGTGCCAAACAGGAGAGTTGGTATTGGGAGGAATTGGATCAATGGATGAGCTAAAAGCGGATCTTTCAGCAAATGCTATTCCAGAAAACCTTTATTTAAAGCAGGACTATGATTATCAATATTTTCTTTCAGAAAGGCGCAACCTTATGGCGGCGAAGATAAAACAGTATTATTTTAGCTTATAAGTAATAAAATTATTTATATTTACATAACTAAAGTTACTTCATTTTCTTTAGGGATGCAGTCAGGTAAATAGTTAGATTTTAGATGTCACCTTTAAAATAAGGCTGTGTAGTATCTTGGCATGGATTTTGTATTGTGTTGAGTAACGTTTGTTAAATTTACAAGGAGAAGATTCATGCCCAAATATATTTCTGAAATTGTTCGTCAAAATATTATTGATATTGCGACCCAAAATGGGTTTAAGGTGCAATTAAAGTCAAGTGGCAAAGATTTGTACTTAAAAGTATTAAAACTGTATTCACTGAAGACTAATCAAACTATCTATATTCGTAAAGATAGAGGGGTAGGTTCTGATCAAGTTCCTAAATATTTTCAAATAGCAGTCCATCCTGACTTTTTTAAAACTGAAATTTGTAGTGTTGATGACGGAATTAAATCGCATATTATTGCTAATAAACATAGAAACCTGAGTGCTAGTAGTTATTATCAAGAGTTTCCTGTTTTTGAAGGCAATAATGAGCCATGTGGTATTTGTTATAAAGTCGATAACTACCTAGCGCTAGGTTTATTGTTAAGTAGGTTAGTAGGCAATAAATTGATGAATAAACCAGTTGAAAGTGACTTGCTAACAGATGAAATGCAAGAAGTAGTTGCTGTAACAATTAAGTCAAAACAGCATTGTAATAAAAAGCAGAATGAAATAGCTGATAATAGCTCTCAGCCTGTTGAATCATCATCTTCAGTACCTATTAAAGGGTTAATTATTAAAAGTCCTTTTATTGAACGCATTTTGGCAGGTACAAAAACATGGGAGATGCGCTCTAGTTCAACGACGATGCGAGGCCCTATTGCTTTAATTAAAAAAGGAAGTGGCCAAGTGGTTGGTGTTGCAAATTTAGTTGATACTAAAGGTCCTCTTAGTCAGCAGGAAAAACTGGATTCAATGGATAAGCATCAAATTTCAGTTGAGCGTTTGGAGTCAGGTGAAACAGATAAATGGAATACTGCTTGGGTGTTGGAAAATGCTCAACCATTAATTACCCCTGTTAATTATAGCCATCCAAATGGTGCGGTAATTTGGGTCAAGTTAGAGCCACAGGTTCAGAATAAAATAGAAATAGCGATTCAGCAATAAAGTATAGAGGCTATATGCTAGCCTATTTTTTAATGAAAGCCTGTATAGAGTGGCATTTCAATCAGAATATTTAAAGGATTAATTAAATGACCCCTACTCAATGGAAAGATGATTTTTTACAAAGCAGAAATTTAACTTATCAAGATATAAGTACTTCCTCAATACCCATTTATCAGCTTCATATAACAGATGAGGAATTTACCTCTTTAAAATCAGTTCTTCAATTATCATCCATTTTAGGAATGGATAATGTCTTTAAAAAAGTAAAGTTTTGGGATGCTATTTTTGTTGTTTATGCTGCAGAGTGGTGGAGACGCGAATATGATGGGAAATCATGGAAGTGGGAAAATATTTTTAATTCTTTCGGTGCTGATGTTGATGATTTAAACACGCTTCAACGTAATAGATTAGTTGAGAGGGGGGTGGGATTTTGGAAAAGAGAACTTCGTAAAGTTAATGGAAGTACCCGTTATTTGGGAACAATTGCTATTGAAGGAGGGCTCCCCCTTAAACAGCTGAGTAATTCAGAGTCTAATGGGGGGTGGTTAGGTCATGTTCTTAAACAAGCTATCCCCAAATATATGAAATTTAAAGATGGGGGTGTTAGTGCGTTTGAAATTATTAAAGAATATTTTCATATTTTCCCTAAAACATTTAGAAATGAACAAATTTATTCGATACTAGGCGATATTGTAGAAGCAGTTGTTTCATTAAAACTTGAGTATAAATTACATAATGAAACAAACCCCGTCGATTATTTGAATAAGAATGTTAGCGGCTGGCAGGAACGTTTTCCATTGCCGATGTCTGATGATACGAGCGCAAAGCTCCTATCTGATATGATTTCTACTGCGGTTAAAGCTAGTGAATCTCAAGGTTTACCTTTTACTGTTAATCGATTTTTAAATGATAATTATGAATTGGAAATGACAATTGATTTTGACCGATTTATTGAGTTAAAAACAATTTTTTCTAATAAGGATGAAGATAGTATTCCTGCAAGGCTAGAAGTTGTGTGTGTTAGTAATACGTCTAAGCAAACTTCATTAGGGTACGCATTAAAAACATCTTTTAAGGGTAAATCGTGCTTAAAGATGCCGAAGTTAAAGTATGTTGTAGGTACTCAACAGGCAAATTTATCTCATAGTATTTGTTTTAAAAATATTTCAAATATCATAAAAGAAATTACTTTGGATAAGGCATCTGACCTTGATTATGAGTTACCTTGGGTATTTTCTCAAAAAGATGATCTATGGGGGCTCGATGGTGTTGCAAGTGTTTCAACACGAGCCAAAAAAGTACGGATTATTTACCCTGCCAATTTGCGCTTTGAAGCTGAAAATCTGACGATAATTGCAACAGTAGGTCAAAGAGTCGTTGCAGAAGCAAGTGGAACTATTCGATTATATAATAGTACTGATTCAGTGTTTGTCATTAAAACAGGGCAAGAAAAATCAGCAGAACAGTTTTATTTATATAGTAATAATAGTTTTGATTTTTTTAGCCGACCTAAAGAGGTTTTTGTTGGTCTTCCCGTGCTTAAATGTATCAATACTGAATCTCATCAGAGTTATGAAATAAGTGTTGCACAGTTACTTTGTAAGCCGGTTAACTCCTCATTAGCTTTAGCTCCTCTGTGTAAAAGTAATCAAGGTGTTTATGAGGTAAGGTACTGTAATCCAGATGGAAGCATAAGGTTTCGTAAAAAGTGTGTTTTATTACCCCAAGACTTTAGCATTCGTTTAAAGCCGAAAAGAAATTCTTTAGATGGGTATATTTATTTAGATAATGTAGGAAATGCAGAAGTCATTTGTGAATCCGATATTAACCACACTATTGCATGTTCAAAGGACTCTATTCAAGTGGAAATGTTTCCTAGTGAAGCTCCTCCTGCTTATGTCAGCCTCGCCTTACGATGGAAGGGGCAGACTGAAACACTAACTTTAAAAATACCATTTCCTGTTAATGGAGGTATATTAATGTCTCCTGAAGATCAGAGAATTGTGAATAAGCAGCTATATTTAGATAATTTACATGGCTATAGAATATATTTATTTAGTGAACGGCCACAAGCAAAAAAAGACTTTCAAATTGATCTGATTTTGAAGGACCAACGAAGTAAGAACACTAAGGATATTTATTACCGTACTAAGCTTACCCAGTCAGGTGCTTTAATCTCCGTACCAATAATTGATTATTTAGATTGGGCAAAGGAACTTCTTTCCGTTACAAAAAATTTAGATAGTTATGTGCTGTTTTCTGTTTATCAAGATGGTGCTCTGCTGATTGAAATTAAAATTTATCAGTATCAGATGTCATTAAATAGAAATGAGATGGAAGGCTGTGTTGAGTTGGCCTATTTGGATAATCAACAGTGTTCATACGACAAATTAATCCAAACTGAATTACAAGCGATTAGACTGTCTCAGCCAGAAGAGTCGCCTATTATTTTATCAGAATTATTAAGTGAGCAGACTCATGTAGGTCGGTGGGGGTTTTCCCCTGAAAAAAGGGCTCCAGAACCTTGGTTGATTTTCCCTAGTCCTGAATCTTCTATTTCTTTTCGGGCTATATTGTGGAATGGTGAGAGCGATGCAACGCCATTAACAATTGATGAAATATCTGTTTCTACCTTACATAAGGCGGTGCAGATACAATCGCATAATATGCGAAACTTGGTCGTTAATAAAGTTCTCTTACAAATGTGTTTTGATTTCAAACACAGTGGTTGGCAATATTTGAAAAACCTAGCTCAAGCTGGAGCTCATATTCCTCTTAATACCTTTGATGTTTGGCCACTTATTATTGCTAATCATAAAATGTTAGTGGCGACTGTGCTGCAGATGGATGAAGCTTTTATAGAAAAATTAAATAGTGAGCTACCTATATTTTGGGAGTTAATTACGCTATCTGATTGGATGGGGGGGTTTTATAAATATCAGCTTTATCTCCAGGATTTAATGGGGGAAGGTGAGGAGGATGTGAAAATTCTAATTGAGAAACGTATAGATCATTTAGAGTTTTTACCTGAGTCCATGGATGTAGTGAAGCGAGCATTAAAATTGGCATTATTGAATATTACCGACCAAGAGTTGGGTTTAATGGGGTCTTCTGACTCACTGGGCAAATATGTTATTCCTGCAATCAGTTCAGCAAGAAATGACCTTGATAGACAGCAGGCAAACCAGCAGTGGCCTCCTGTCCTAAATAATGATATTACGCGATACTGGAAGGAAAGCTCTGAAACAAGTTTAAGTAAAATACTGGATGCTGAAAAAATGTCAGGCCATCACTTATCCGTTACTCTTTTGCCTGTATTACTGGCGCAATTTTGTACCACTAGATCCCCAAAATATTGGGCGGATGATTTTGTTCATATATTTAAGTTGAAACAGTTAAAGTCATTTGACGAAGATTGGTTTAATGTTGCATTTAAATTCTCATTTTCTTATTTATGCCAGTTGCCAGAAAGTTTAGAGAGGCTAAAAGATTGGGTGACAAAAATGGATGGTTTGAATGATATGGAAATACAGGAAATAGAACAAAAAATACTGGTGTTAAAAGCATCTTCATATTCTGAGTTATAGTATTAGCCGCCCCTAAAAAAGGATAATAATGTCGAAATATTTCCAACCACTTATTGAGCAGTTATCTCAACGATCAGCAGAAGCAACGTTGAGTATTTTAGGGGTTAGTAACCCAGCTCTACGTGAATTTTTATCTAAGAAATTTAATCAAGCTATTGGTAGTGAGAATAATTTTTTAGCAGATCCTGTTTTTGAGCATATTTTTGGCTGGGAAGAAGCTAATATAGTTATGGATAAATTAGCAGGCTCTTTAATTGAGCGTGAGCTAATTGAGGCAATGCATAAGCCTCCCAAAGGTTTAGATGAATATGCTTTTCGAAAAGATTGGAAACCATACCAGCATCAATATTTAGCATGGCAAAAATTAGCACAAAGTGATCCACAATCTATTGTAATAACGAGTGGTACAGGATCAGGTAAAACAGAGTGCTTTATGGTGCCTGTATTAAATGACTTAGTTCGACAATATCAAGCTAAACAACAGCCATTAGTGGGTGTTCAGGCACTATTCATCTACCCGTTAAATGCTTTGATTAACAGCCAAAGGGATAGGTTGCGAGCTTGGACAGGTGCTTTTGATAATAATATCCGCTTTTGTTTATACAATGGTAATACTCAAGAGTCTGTTAAGGCTTCTATCCAGTCTGAAACACCTAATGAAATTTTATCTAGAAAATTATTACGCGCTGAACCAGCTCCTTTATTGGTAACAAACTCTACGATGCTGGAGTATATGTTGGTGAGGCAGGTAGATTCGCCGATTTTAGAAAAATCTCAAGGCTCATTACGATGGATTATATTGGATGAAGCACATACTTATATTGGCTCTCAGGCAGCGGAACTGTCTTTACTTTTAAGGCGTGTCTTACATGGTTTTGGAGTTAGTGCTGAAAATATCCGTTTTATAGCGACATCAGCAACCATTGGCGATAAAGATAATAAATCATTACAGCGGTACTTAGCTGATTTGGCCGGCATTCCAGAAGATAGAGTAACGGTTATTGGTGGAAAGAGGGAGGTTCCTGATTTAGCTAAGCGTAAGCACCACTACAAGAAAAATACTGCCATAGAAGAAATAATGGCAATTGACTCTGGAGAAAAAGTTTCAAAAATAAGGTATCAAGCATTATCTGATCACCCTATTAGTCGAGAGATGAGAGGTATTTTAACTAAAGGTAAGGTACCTTTGACTTTAAGTACTTTATCTAATACCTTATTCCCTGATGTTAAAGATATAAAGTCACAACAAAATAATACTTTAGCTTGGTTAGATTTATGTACTGGAACCGTATCATCGGATAAAAGTAAGCCATTTTTACCGATTAGAGGGCATTTGTTTCATCAAGTAATTAACGGGCTATGGTGCTGCGTTGATTCACAGTGTGCTTGTAAAAGTGGCACGGCATTGGCCGAAGGCTGGGGGTTTGGAGTAGTTTATAGCCAAAGGCGTGAGCGCTGTGAATGTGGGGCACCTGTTTATGAGTTGGTTTTTTGTAGTGATTGCAACGAGCCGCATTTACAGGCTTACCAGCATAACAATAAACTTATCCAAGTCTCTACCGAATCGGTGGATGAGTTTAGTTTACAAGTAGAGCTTGAATTAGAAGGTGACGAGCAGGAAGTCTCAGGTGTTATGGATAGCCCGAATACTGATAGTGAGTTATGCCTTTTATCTTATAAAGAAAAAAACGGGAGCACTTACAGCTTACCACTCTCTTTAAATACCAATATTCTCGGTGAAGTAGAGAATTCAATTAATATCCATATTACAGCAAGTGATGACAGTGACAGTATGTGTGGTCATTGTGGCTTTACAGGATCACACTATGCAGCCGCTTTTCGGCGTTGCTTATTAGGAACGCCTTTTTATGTTAGTAATACTGTTCCTACGTTATTGGAGTTTTGCCAAGATGGTAAAGATCCTCTAAATAGCCCTGCAAGAGGGCGACGGCTGATAACATTTACAGATAGTCGCCAAGGTACCGCACGTCTTGCGGTAAAGATACAGCAAGAATCTGAGAGAAATAGATTAAGGGGTTTAATTTATGAACTTGTTGCTCGAAATGGAGGGAGTGATAATGCTGTTTCTGACTATGAAGAAATAATAAAAAAACGTGATAATTACCTTGAAAAGGCAGAAAAATTCAAGAAAATGGGGCTGCCGGAAGCTGATGATTTTTTAGATTTTGCAAAGAATGAACAAGATAAATTAGATAAATCAACCCAAGTGCAAGCATTACCATGGAAGGATATTGTTGCTGACCTCCAAGGTAACAATGATATATCTAGGGATATGTTAAATTATTACAGGGGATTAAATCCTTCTCTATTTCCAGATGATAGTGGGGCAAATACACTAGCAAAAATGTTATTACTAAGGGAGTTTTATACTCGCCCTAAAAGACAAAATAGCTTGGAATCTTTAGGCTTGGTCTCTATTCAATATATTGATTTAGAGACTATTAAAAAAGCCCCCAATGAATGGGTTAAGTGGAATCTATCATTAAAGGATTGGCATGATTTTCTTAAGCTGTGCTTAGATTTCTGTATTCGTACAGGTTTCGTTTCTATTCCGCATGAGTGGATTAATTGGATGGGGGTAAGGATCTCATCTGCAGAACTGTTACCCCCAGATTCTGAGGAAAAGGGAAGAAGGTTTCCATTAGTAAGAAAAGGGCGAAATCATAGGTTAGTGCGTATGCTAGCTTACGTGGCTAAAATTGATATAGAAAATAAAGTGCATCATGATGAAGTAAATCAGGTGATGCGCTCAGCATGGAATACACTAACTCAGGAAGCAAAAATATTAACCGCTGTGATTGGCTCCTCTCCTACAACATATCAAATGAAGCTTGAAAAAATAGCCTTTTCTAGTATTGAAGAGGCTTGGGTTTGTCCAATTACAAACCGCTTACTTGATACTACTTTGTGTGGTGTTACGCCTTATTTACCGTACTCTCCAACTGAAAAAACTGCTATTTGTAATGAGGTAAAAATTCCTACCTATAGCTTTCAAGAAGACTTTGATTCTCATAATAAACGACTAGGTTCGATTAGGGAATGGATTAATAATCAGCCTGAAGTTATAGAGTTACGAAAACAAAATTTATGGACAGATTTAAGTGACAGAATCATTGAAGGCGGTGTTTTTTTTAGGGCCGCAGAACATTCTGCTCAGCAGTCAGCTAAGCAATTACAAAAATTTGAAGCGCAATTTAAAGCGGAAAAATTAAATGTGTTAAGTTGCTCAACAACTATGGAAATGGGTGTTGATATAGGAGGTATCTCATCTGTTGCTATGAATAATGTCCCTCCACACCCTGCAAATTATTTACAGCGTGCTGGGCGAGCAGGCCGAAGGCAAGAAACACGAGCCTTGGCATTTACTATTTGCAAAGATAATCCTCATGAACGGAGCGTTTTTTCTAACCCATTGTGGCCTTTTACAGCACGAATTAAAGCGCCTTATATTACTTTAAATAGTGATCGTATAGTACAAAGACATATTAACTCGCTAGTTTTCGGGTATTTTTTAAGAAATAAAGCTGTTCTTCACCAACAGGAAGCTACAAAAATCACGACGGGATGGTTTTTTAGTGGTAGTGATAATGAGGGCGGGCAAGTTAAAGTATTTGCTCATTGGTTAAAAGATTTTGAACATACCCCTGTACCAGACCGCTTAGGAAAAGGGCTATCTTCAATAATAAGTAAGACTGTTTTAAAAGGAGTTTTATTAAAAAACTTACTAAATAATACTGCTCAAGCTATTCAATATATTAATGATAAGTGGTTAGATGAGTACACCCCTTTAATAAATGAGTTGAAGTTCATTTCTAAGACCAGTGAAAATGATCCCTATAAAAGGCGTGTAGAACGAGATATAGAAAGGCTAACAGGAGAATATTTATTATCTGAATTAGCGACTCGAGGGTTTTTGCCTGGATATGGGTTTCCTACGGGAATTGCTAGTTTTGACCCTTATAGTGTTCATGATTATCAAAAGAAATTTCATGCCTCCCTGAGTGGGAAGCGTGAAGATAATCGAAGTAACTATAGAGATAAACCTGGCCGTGGATTGTCTATGGCAATTAGGGAGTATGCGCCTGGATCAAATATTGTACTCAATGGGTTAAGCTATCGTTCTGCGGGTATTACACTTAATTGGCATATCCCTAATGGCGAGATAAGTGAAACGCAGAAGTTGATGACAGCTTGGCGTTGCCATCATTGCGGTATGGTTGGGCATGAGCAAGGGACTAAGTTTAGTAGTCAATGTACTCACTGTGGTGCGGATTTAAAACTAGAAAATATACTGGAATTTATAGAGCCGGCAGGATTTTCTGTTGATTTTTATTCATCACCAACAACGGATGTTTCTACACAAACCTATATTCCTGTACAAGACCCCTGGATAACTGCCCATGAAGAGTTACGAGTGCTGCCAAACCCTAAGACGGGAAAGTTTAGAGTGGGTACGCAAGGTGATATTTTTTATCATAGTTCTGGAGAGAGTGGTAATGGGTATGCCATTTGTTTGATTTGTGGGCGATCTGAATCACTTGGTCATGATAAGAAAATACCAGAATCATTAAAGCATCATAAGCTACTAAGAGGAAAACAAGGTAAAGAAAGTGATGCTCTATGTGCGGGTGATGAAAGTAATTTTTCTATTAAAAGTAACCTACATTTAGGCTTTGTAGATCATACCGATGTGTTTGAATTATATCTAAAAGAGCCGTCTGAAAATTTGTATTTGAATCATGAGATAGATGAATGCAAAAAAATAGCTTGGACATTAGCCATTGTGCTTAGGCAGTCATTAGCAGATATTTTAGGTATTAATGCAGATGAACTTGGATATACAGTCAAACCGACAGTTTTGGATGAGTGTAAATATCCGATTGCAACAATTGTAATATTTGACGACTGTAGTGGTGGCTCAGGTTTTTCATCCACTGCACATTATTATTTTTCTGAGATGTTTACAAAAGCTAAGAGTGATTATTTACAGTGTAGTTGCAAGAGTGTATGTCAGAATTGCTTATTAAGTTTCGATACTCGATTTCATGTTGATTATTTAGATAGGCAATTAGCTTTAGATTTTTTAAGTGATGCTTTTATTAACCAGATTGGGCTACCTCAAAAGTTGAAGGTTTTGGGGGATAATTCTATATATACAGTTGAATCCATATGGACGGAAATACGTAAGTCTGCAGCTAATGGAGCAACCCAGCTTAAAGTGTTTTTACATGGCCCTGTATCTGATTGGGATTTAGGAGAAAGTAATTTACTTTCATGCGTTCACGAGTGGAAAAATATATACAGTGATGTAGTCTTAGTCATTGATGAAGATATTAAAGAGTATTTACCTGAAATAATAAAAGAGGACTTATGGGTTTTAAGCCGCTTAGGAATAACTATTGCTCTGGCTAAGAGGGATTTAACCGAGCCTTATAAGGAGACTTGTATTTTAATTCAGAGTCTTTCAGCAACTTCGAGTAAAACCATTGCCTGCATTAACTCTGAAGTAGCAACCCCTAATGTCGGTTGGCTAAATAGTGAAGAGTTGGTATTAATCAGTGCGGGTGATTATTTAGATATTCCCATTACAAAGATAGTATCGGATGACGATTTAAAGCCTTTAACGGGTAAAGGTGATGTTGAAATTGAAGTTTTAGATCACTGTAATGGCTCTTTGAATGATTTCTCAGAAAAATTCTGGTCGTTAATTGCTTCTGAGCATAAGCCCTTACAAGAACATTTTTCAGCAGGACATAAGTTAGTTAGTATTAGTTATTCTGATCGTTATTTATTCTCACCATGGACAGTATTGTTAATTGTTAAATTAGTTCTGGGTTTAAAAAAAGAGATGAAAGATAGCTGGGGGCATCCAGAGATAAATATTGAATCTAGTCATAAGGCTTCAAGTGAATATCAACGCAAAGGGTTATTTTCTGACTGGGTAGATGACAAGGTTAGGTTGGATGTTATTGAAGGGTTATTTGGTGCTGTTAATGAAAGCTGTACAACTAAGCTGTCTCATAAGCCTCCGCATGGAAGGTTTATGCATTTAAAATGGGAGAATGGTCAAGAAACAATCATACGTTTTGATCAGGGAATTAGTTACTGGGCTTGTGCTAATAGGGTTAGTTGGCTTGATAATTTAGAGTCATTTGATGATCAGGTAGACTCTCTTCTTAAGTTATCTAGAGAATTAAAGGTTAAAAATTATAGCGATTTTGCTACACAGATTTTTGTTAAGGATAGGTGATAGTTAAGAACGCTCCAACAATATATGTGATGAGGAGGGTGGGTTAGCTAATTGTCGTCTAATACTAAATGTTTAAGTTTGCGGTATTGAAGTGTAACGGGGATAAGGTTGAAATATAATCCCCAATAATTTCCGACACAAAAATTAGATGCCTACACCTCATCTTGCTAATAAATTATATTTTTTAAATAAAAATAACTAATTGTATTTACAGCAATAAAAAATGTAATGCCAATGACGGCGGCGGTTACAAGCCAGCCAGTCGTCACTTGTAGCTCTCTTTGGTGATAAAGTTTTTGTGCTGTTTTCGCTAACTCTTCACTAATCCGTAATATATTCTCATCGGCTGCACGGGTCATCACAGCATTAGCAGTCCTTTCAGCTGTCTGTTGGAATGCCTGTACTTCTGCTCTACGTTGTTTATTTAAAGAATCTGCAGCTTTTTCAATTGATCGTAGACCTGTAGTATTTAACGCAAGTATTATCCACGCAGGATCATCTGTTGTTAGTCCGTAATCCATCGCGGTTTTAAGTAATTGTTCACGCTCAGTGCTACTGAGCGCGCGCATGAGTCTTTTAAATGCCTGCTGACTCATGATGATACCCCTTTATCAAAAGCCGGCCAAATATTCAATTTTAATAGCTCCACATCAACGGCTTGTAACCATCGTTTCATACGACATTGATACGCAATTTTCATTTTTGAGTCTGTCACAACACAATTAAAGGTTAGATTGTTTGCATCAATAATAGCAAGTAACCCTGTTGATAGCGCAGGTAATTCAAGCTCTATTCCTTTATGTTCTTTAAGTGTTTTTTTTCCCCTTGATTCTTCATATAAATGAAAATCCTCATCATTTCCGAAAAACCGGTTTTTTATTACGACATATTTTGCCTTATCGCCTGCAAGCTCTATCATCGCCTTAACGGAGCGGATGGATGCTTTAAATGGTGAAATAACATTTAAAAAAGTGAGTTGATAATTATGCTCATCCAGCAAATCAAAAAAGCCAATCTCTTCCTCTAATTCGTGTAAATGAGTGATCGATGCAGCAGGAAGATCTACAATAATAAACGCTTTATCTGATTTTAAGATATCAACAAAATCATCCCTTTTTTCTGCATCAATAATTTGAGCACTAATAACACTATGCTCTTTATAAAATTGCAGTAATTGTCCTACCTCTCCATCGCCGTCCACGAGCTGGGTATCATCCTCTAGTTGTTTGCGAATAATAAAATCAGCAATTGCCCGCGAAAGCATTGATTTTCCTGTGCCGCCCTTATCTGAGCAGATGAATAGTATGTGTTTTTTAGTCATGTTTAGTAATCCTCTAATTTAGTTATTAGTGTTGTTGTTTGTTGAGTTAGTTGCGTTGATATAGTGTCAATATTGTTGCTATGTTCTTGAGCGCTAGCTTGAGTAGATAGAGGGGAAGCAGGTGTAGTAGCCCCTTTCTTAGCTCTACCCATCTTCCGTATATTCAATAAAGGTTCACCTGAATTTTCATCTTCGTCAGTCGCCACTGCGCCGCGCTTCCTAAAATTTAATTCTTGCTGACAGTGCTCACGTAAAGTCTGCTCACTCACGTTCAGCTGTAATTCTTCTTTTAAAATTGCACGAATGATCTTGTACGAAATTCCACTTTCTTTAAAACGTAAAAGTTGATCGTTAATGAGTCTCAGCTTGTCTCTGACAGTGATCTTTGCAGTTTTTCTGCTATTCGTCAGTGCATGTGATATTCGATTGTCTAGCGCTGTTATTTGTACTAATAAATCATCGTCACTGGGTAATTTAATTTTCATTTTTAATTTCCGTATTTAATGGTATTTTGAATAATAAAGTAATATATTATATTGGTGGTTACTTATTTGTGTTATCAATAATACTTTTTCTTATTATAATAATAAATATAACTAAAGTTAATAGTTTTATTGTATTGATAAGTTTGTTTTCTAGTTAAATTGTTAATTACTGTTAATAGCAGGTATCTCTTCTTTTTTGTTAGTTAAATAATTCTTGTGATAGGCGCTATTCTAGCTGTGATAGTGTGGTAGATGAATTGTTAAGTGTTTCATGAGTTAATATAATGGATGCTATTTCAATTTGTCTGAGTTAATTATTTATGTTTTTTTTATAAAATATAGTCATTAATATTTTTTAGGTACGTAAGCATAGAGGCGTCAGTAAAATTTAAATATTATATTTAGATATTTAAAATTAATTATAGGTAGTAAGATGAATAATAAAATTAATAGAAAGAGGGTAGGAGTAGAGATAAGAAAATCGCAAACGGCCCTAATAAGTAATGCAATAGAAAGTGCGCAACAAGCGCAGCAAGGTAAGCAGGAATTAAAAGCAGAAGAGGAAGCTAATAAATCGGTAAAAAAAGAGCCGAAAGCTAAAAAAATATCAATTCGGTTAACAGAAAATCAATACCTTGCGATAGCAAGGCAGTGTAAAAATTCAAGAGGTGAGCAACTCATAACGATTACTGATTTTGTACGTCAATCTGCTTTATCTACAAAAAATACCATTAATGCGCAAGAGCATCCATTGGATCGATTTAAATTAGCTGTAGCGAGTGAGATAGCGATAGGAATTACGGAAATTGTGCATTTTATAGATTCTAAATTAGATCAGCGATCAGAAAATTATGATGTGGGTAATTGTTTAGAAATTATTGAAAGACTTGAGTCGCTTGAAGAAATTACATCCTATCTACTACTACCTACCAATGTAGATGGTAATAAAAAATAAAGCAATGAGCGTGCACTAATGACAATTATTAGAATCAGACAGTTAAAAAGTGGTGTTGAAGATTATTTAGAAAGTGGTTCAAAACAAGGGCGCAAACAGCATAGGGATGAATTGGATAAAAGAGTTGCAATTTATGGAGATTTGACAGTATTCAAGAAGGCTAATCAGTATGTGCAACGCAATAAAGATTGGGAAAATAGTTACTGGCATATCACTATGTCTCTGCCTTTCAAGTATCACCTAGTACCGCAAGATGTCCTTAGGGGGATGGTAATGGAAATCTTAAGGTTTTACTTTACTGGTTATGACAAAAAACAATTAGCGGCATATGCTGAGATTCACTATCCGAAAATTCAGACAAACGAAAAAGGTGATCAGAGATTACCTCACGTACATTTAGTAGTGAGCAAGTTAGATTTGTGGAGTACTAATCAAGTAAAGGGGTTGTTATATAAAGAAGAAGCGGCAAAGGCATTCCAGTTTTGGATAGATAGTAATCATCGGTTTGACTCGCATCAAAATAGTTCACTTACAAAAAGTTCAGCGCTACAAATTATGCATAAGCAGCAGCAATTTCATTTAAAGTATAACCAGCATGAAAAAAATGCATTTGAGCCGAATAAAGCTGTTATCAGTGACGGATTGAAAATTGATGAAAATGACAAAAAAACTAAGCGGTACCTTAACGAATTACATGATGAGTTTTTGTTGTATCAAAAAAAACAGCAAAAAATGAGAAGTGAAAATAAACATTATTTAGCAACACAATCTTTAAAAATGGGACTAAATAATTCGCTTGAATATTTGGAATACCTAGAAGAAATTTTGCGATGTATTAATAATGTTGATATCGAGGATGTTATTTCTGCAGCGGCTGAGGAGTTTTCTCTTAATCCTTTGTGGTTTAGTATTGTTGAGGTTGGTGATGAAGGAGATAGGTTGGCGATTGATGTAAGAAGCGGAAAAACGTTTAATGCTTTCGCAATTGCGTATGAGCATTTGAATATGAGCGTCAATGAGTCAGTTGGTTGGTTGAATGGAGTGTTTTTAATGTGCAAGGATAGATATTACCTGACCAATAAATAAAAAGAGTTATTTCCAGGATTTTTTAATTTTTTCAGCATCGATGGAAAAAGGGGTATGTTCTAAATTATAATCAACCAGATCAATGATTGGTTTTAGTACTGATGGTTCGTATGCTTCAGCATATCCTTCAAATGTAATTGAATTTAATGAGTGTCCAACAATTCCAGAGACAAAATCTCGCCTTACTTGCTTTTGTTTTAAGTGGTTAATAAACGTGTGTCTAAAGCTATGAAAAACTTTGACGTTAGGGACGTGAATATTTGTTTCTTGAAGATAGTCAGAAAAGAACCTACTTGTGGCTCTACTATAGCCAGAATCAGAATCATATTTTAATTCAGGAAATAAGCGTTTTTGATTGTTGAAGTTTAGAAATTCTATGTACTCTAAAAAGCCGAGATTTATAATTTGGGGATGAATAGGGAATGTTCTTTTACTGGCTTTATTTTTTAAGGATTGTGTAGGTTCATCATCTCTAATAATAAAAACGTATGTACTATCAACTATTTGAATATCTTGTAAAAATAGCTGGCAAATTTCATTGAGTCTAGCACCTGAATACAATCCGATTATTGGTACCCAAAAATTTGATGCATGAGGAAACTTTCCAAAAGTATCCTCATGAAAAAGTACACTGATGTCATCTAATGAAAAAGGGAGCCTTTTAACATCTGTATCTGGACCATCACTTAATTTTTTTGCGATACTCCGATCCATATACCCTTCATTTTCTGCCCAATTAAACAATCCTGAAATTCGAGTAATATATTTATCAAGGGTTGTTTTAGAAATGGGGCTAATATCCTTCATTGCTAAAATTTGATCTATTGTTTTTTCTTTGTAACGCGCATGTTTATTCATATTCGCTGGAAGTTTACGAATTTTGGATTTCATCTCAGTTAAATGTATGCGTGTGATTGATGATATTGCGGTATCTTTATCAATGATTCTAAAAAGTACTTTGTAAATTGCGGTATTAGCCCTGTATGTTCGCTCTGACCAGTCCCCGTTTTCTAGCTGAATGTCACAATATTTATCGGCTACTTCTGAAAGAGTGTATGAGGGGGGTGATAAATCGGGGATATTTTCACTAGCGGTGTTGTTTGAGCCGACTAGAGCCATCAGAGCATCGTACTCAGACGTAGAGTTGCCGTGGTCAATTGATATTTCACCTATAGTTACTCCGTTATTGAGCCTTAGGTCTTTAGCAGTAATTAGTTTGCTAATGCGAACCTTACCTGACTGGACGTCAGCAAGAAGTTTATCAAAATTTACCATAGATTTTCGCGCAAGTTTTAATGCGACATGTTTATTTTCAGTTCTAAGAGAATATTTTATTTCTCTTTTATTTGTAAAATAGCACAGAAATTTTTTAGGAATTACGACACGAAAATAAAAAACTCCGTGCCGATTTTTATAAATATAGCTAGGTGATTTTATGCTCATTGAAATTTCTCGGTG
>Ga0209494_1000084_pt1 | contig 41386 bp, 37 predicted proteins | sample EN1Hudseemescosm_FD_184628 | JGI IMG/M metagenome (GOLD analysis project Ga0209494, IMG submission 184628) | Methane-oxidizing microbial communities from mesocosms in the Hudson Canyon - EN1B Hudson Canyon (SPAdes) (version 2) | ecosystem: Environmental > Aquatic > Marine > Cold seeps | place... | reverse complement strand
TGACGCAAGTGCCACCCAGATAGCGCTCTTCTGCGAGGGCTACTTTTTTACCCTTGGACGCTGCCATACGGGCCGCGCGAACTCCTCCAGAACCTGCGCCAATAACAAACAGGTCATAATCAAATTGTTGTGACATTAGGATTCCTTATAATGAGATATTGGAGGTCGTGCAAACGGCTGCCAAAAATTATCTATGAAGGACTGTCGTTTTTACTCGATTTAACCAGTTCCTCGTCAGTAGGCAGTGGCTGGCCGGTATAGGCATGCAAGAATGCTTCACACAACAGCTCACTATTGGTTGCATGCCTCAAGTTAGCGACTTGGCGTCTTGTTCTCTCATCAGTTAGTATTTTTAAAACACTGAATGGGATCGAGACAGTTACTTTTTTGACTTTATCTCGCTTTTCCCCATGCTCGATATATGGATTGATAAAATCGCCGTTCCATTTTTTAACCATGTATACCTCTGGCTTATTCGTTTTAGTTATCATACCGAATTTTAGCCGTCTAAACACCTTTACTTGTCTCGATTAAATGTTAAACTTCTTGGACGTTTAGACGGCTAAACATCCTTTTTAGCAAGTCGTCAATCATATTAACAACCAAGAGACCACCATGACAATTAACAAAACCACGGCAGCAGTACGCACAGGCATAGATACTGACAGCCAATATGGTTCAGTGACACCACCTCTCTATCTATCTAGTAATTTTAGTTTCGAGGATTTCGCTCAGCCTCGCCAGTATGATTACACTCGATCAGGCAATCCAACGCGTGATCAGTTAGGCAAGGCGCTAGCAAATCTTGAAGGCGGATATGATGGAGTCATTACCTCGAGTGGTATGTCTGCGATTTATTTGGTGACGCACTTACTGGATAAGGGTGATGTGATAATCGCTCCTCACGATTGCTATGGCGGCAGTTATAGGTTATTTAAAACATTAAATGATAAAGGGCTATTCGATGTGCGTTTTGTCGACCAAGGAAACCCTAGAGCTCTAGCAGAAGCCCTAGAATCAAAACCTAAACTCATTTGGATAGAAACCCCTAGCAACCCTCTTTTACGACTGGTCGATATACGACAGATTTGCAGCGAGGCTGGAGATGAAGCCATCAAGGTCGTCGACAACACCTTTTTATCGCCCATTCTTCAGCAACCCTTGAGCTTAGGTGCAGATATCGTCGTTCACTCCACTACAAAATACATCAATGGTCATAGCGACGTTGTCGGTGGCGCAGTCATCGCTAAGCGCAAGGAGATCCATGAGGATTTAGCGTGGTGGGCAAATTGCACAGGTATTACAGGCTCGCCTTTTGACAGTTTTATTACTACGCGCGGTTTAAGAACGCTGAGTGTTAGAATGAAGCAGCATGAGGAAAATGCATCGGCTGTAGTGGACTACCTTAACAAACATCCACTTGTTGAGCAGGTGTTTTACCCTGGCCTTGAGACTCATCCTACCCACCAAATAGCGGCACAGCAACAGACCGGGTTTGGCGCAATGTTCTCATTTACTCTCAATCAAGAGGAAATATGTCTAAAAACATTCGTTAAGCATCTTCAGCTCTTCACTCTCGCTGAGTCTCTGGGGGGAGTTGAGAGTCTTATATGCCACCCCGCCACCATGACTCATGCAGCATTAAGCCCAGAGGCTCTAGAAATTGCGGGTATAGGAAGCAACCTGTTTCGTCTCTCTGTTGGCATAGAGGATGCTCAGGACCTGATTAATGACTTAAATACAGCATTGAGTCGCAGTAGATTAAAAGCAGTAAAAGCTAGCTGAGCAAAAAAAGCCTCGCCCCATTTTGGAAGCAGGCTATCCACAACTAACAATACTGAAATAATAATTAGATTGTTATTAAGAAAGCGTCGCTAACACGGTCTCATCAGACCCTTCTTTAATATCGTCAAATAAGAAGGTGCTGAGGTACCGCTCTCCTGTATCTGGTAGCATGGCCAATATTGATGAGCCTTCGGCCGCAGATTCAGCTACCTCAAGCGCGGCAGCAAATGTTGCGCCCGCTGATATACCACAGAAGATTCCCTCGTTTTGCGCCAATGCCAATGCTGTATCTTTGGCTACATCGCCACTTATAGGGATAATCTGATCACAGATCTTAGTATTTAGAACGTCAGGGATAAAATCTGGAGTCCAACCTTGTATCTTGTGAGGCTGCCAGTCTTCACCGCTTAGCAAAGCTGCACCATCAGGTTCTGTGGCTATCACTTGAATATCTGGTCGAGCAACCTTTAATACTTCGCCTACCCCAGTAATCGTTCCTCCAGTCCCATACCCGCTGACAAAGTAGTCGAGATTACGCCCTGCGAAGGTCCGCAGGATTTCTGGAGCTGTCGTATTTCGGTGATATTCGGGATTAGCTTCATTCTCAAACTGTCGCGCTAAAAACCATCCATTATTTTCAGAGAGCTCCTTAGCTACCCTCACCATGCCCGTTCCACGCTCTGCGGCAGGAGTTAAAACAACTTTAGCACCAAGCGCTCGCATGATTTTACGTCGCTCTATAGAAAACGTCTCTGTCATTACAGCCACAAACGGGTGCCCTTTCACAGCACAAACCATGGCAAGTGCAATACCGGTATTACCAGACGTAGCTTCCACAACAGTCTGGCCAGCTTTCAACAACCCTTTCCGTTCAGCATCATTGATGATGGCAAAAGCAAGTCGATCCTTAACTGAAGCGAGCGGATTGAAGTACTCAGCCTTGACGAACAAATCAATGTGCTTGGGGCCTAATCTATTAATTTTAATGACCGGCGTATTTCCGATGGTGTCTAGAATTGAATCGTGAATTTTTGACATAGCGCTAAACAGCCTCTTCAAGTTCGTAAAATATGTCTGAATTATTAGTATGTTCGATTAACTTGTTATCAGTAAACCAATCAAGCGTGGAGGCAAGAGAGACCACCTCGCCGACAATTATTAAAGCGGGAGATATCACACGATGCTTTTCCACTAAATCACTCAATGTCCTTAGTGTACCAGTAATAACTCTTTGGGAGTTGGTAGTACCATTTTCAATTACGGCAACTGCCGTGTCGGGAGCTCGGCCATATTTGATAAGCCTTTCTGCCAGTACTTCATTTTTTAATAGCCCCATATAAACCACAAGAGTCTGATTCTGCCGAGCTATGCTCGGCCAATTTAGATTCTCCTCTGAGTTTTTACACTGGGCTGTGATAAACATTACAGTCTGAGAATAGTCACGGTGCGTAAGCGGAATACCTGCATAACTTGCACAACCGGATGCAGCAGTGATACCTGGTACAACTTCAAAAGCAATGTTTGCGGCAACTAGGGCCTGCAATTCTTCCCCCCCTCTGCCGTAAACAAAGGGATCACCGCCCTTTAACCTAACCACGCAGCGATTTGAAGAACCATGATCTACTAGAAGGTCGTTAATTTCGCTTTGATGTTTGCTATGGTGACTAGCCCTCTTTCCGACATCAACAAGCAGTGCACTGTTGTTGACTAATGAAAGTATTTCTTGACTAACTAGTGAATCATGTAACACCACTTCTGCGCGCTGGAGTAACTTATAAGCTTTGAGAGTTAGTAAATCAGGATCGCCAGGTCCGCTGCCTACCAGATACACTTTCCCTTTTTTGGACGCTATCGAGTCAGTTCTCCTGACCTGCGGTTGAGTATGAGCGCGCGAGGAGTTCGCAACTCTAGACTTTATTGTGATGTATGGGTGGTTAGTGCTCATAGCCGGTAATTATGACGAGTTAGCAGCCGCTAGATAAATAAGCAAATGAACTAGCATATAACCAAACGATCTCATACATTTCGCGATGATATGCAAAATGGTTATTAATGAATACCTTCCTATGGTACATTGCGCGTACTTAATTTAGACGTCTATACGGCCATGAAACTACAGCAGTTAAACTACTTAATTGCCATTGCGGACAATAATCTAAGCATTACATCTGCGGCAGCCAAAATTCATACTTCTCAGCCAGGCATTAGCAAGCAACTGAGGCTACTGGAGGATGAACTGCAAACTAAAATCTTTGAGCGCAATGGTAAGCTTTTAACTGGCTTAACCAAAACGGGTGAGGAAGTGTTAAATCGAGCCCGAAAGGTTCTTCAAGAAGTTGAAAACATCAAGCGACTAACTACCGATACCATTGTTTCACCTTCGGGCAGATTCTCAATAGCAACCACCCAAACCCAGGCTCAGTATGTCCTACCCCAAGTCTTTCTTAACTTCCACAAGCAATACCCGAATCTCAAAATCGACCTGCAACAAGGCTCAACAGAGCAAATAGTTGAATTACTAAAAAAACAACAGGTGGACTTTGCAATCGCATCCGGCAATGAGGACTTGGGTCCTGATATCGTCAAGATTCCATGTTACCAATGGGATCGTCTTATACTGTTTCCTCATGAACATGAACTGGGTGATCTGGTAAAAATCACCCTGGAAGATGTTACGAAATACCCTCTGGTTGGTTATCACGTGGGTGAAAAAGAGCGCTCTTCATTTGTAAGTACCTGCGAGAACAATGGCCTTGAGCCCAATATCATCTTTACCGCAAGAGATGCAGATGTTATCAAAACCTATGTTAGGCGAGGGTTTGGAGTTGGCATCATTGCAAGTATGGCATTTGATCAAAAAGCTGATAGAGATTTAATCAGCTATTCGACCAAGGATATTTTACCTCGTTGCACAACATGGCTTGCCTTCAATAAAAACTTATTTTTAGCTAAGCATATGAAGGATTTTATAGAACTTTTTGCTCCACATATCTCTGAAGATGACTACAAACAGCAGTTATTTTCAGAGTATCTAACGTCTATGGAGCTGATACCTGACACCCAGGCTGACTTACAGCCTACCCTTCCAATGCACGAAATGTGGCATATATAACCACTCATAAATAAACTAGAGACCAGCCAAATTGTCCACATGGAGCCCACATTCTCGCTGATTCCCAGCAAAGCGAGTCTGCTCCTCGGATAAACCTGCAGTAAGAGGCCGAGTACTGTGCTTATCACCAATTGAAACATAACCTTTATCCCAAAGGGGATGATAGGGAAGCTTATGTTTAACCAGATACCGATGAAGGTCTTGATTAGACCAGTCAATAATCGGATGAATTTTGATTCTCTTTTTAAAACTTTGAAGTACAGGAACGTGAGTACGAGTAGATGACTGTACTCTTCTCAGGCCAGCAAACCAAACCCCTACATTTAGCTCATCTAGGGCCCTATCCATGGGCTCAACTTTATTACGCTGGTTATACTCATTAAGGGCGCTGGCATCCTTTTCCCAAAGCTTTCCATAACGAGCTTCTTGCCAGGCAGGGCTCATCTCACTTTGATAGACCTTTATATTGAGCTTTAACAAATCTACAAGCTTATCAACGAACTGATATGTCTCAGGAAAGAGGTATCCTGTATCTAAAAAAACTACTGGGATATTCGGCACGACTTGGGTTATCAGGTGCAGATTGGCAGCGGATTGGGCTCCAAAGCTAGATGCAAGAAGATAATTTTCAGGTAGCGATTGAACTGCAAATTCTACTCTCTCTTGAGCTGTTTTTCGTTCCAATAATGTATTTAGTTCATCCAGCGGGCTATGATTCTTATCCATGAAAATCCAAACCATTTTCCACTGACGCAACATACCCTGCACGGATGACAAAATCGCCAAAATACTCACCTTGATTACGGCGAGTGGCATAATCTTTAAACAAAGGACTCAGTTCATCGAGAATCTGTTGCTCATTGATATTTTCCCGATACAGCTTGTTTAGCCGGTCGCCTTTGAAGCTCGCACCTAAATAGAGATTGTATTTACCTGGGGCTTTCCCTACGAAGGCAATTTCACCCAAAAACGGACGTGCACATCCATTTGGACAACCGGTCATTCTGATATTAATCGGCTGATCCAAGAGGCCGTTTTCGTCCAGAAGAGACTCAATTTTGGAGATCAATTCGGGTAGATACCTCTCTGCCTCAGCCATTGCCAAGGAACAAGTTGGAAACGCAACACAAGCGATAGAGTTAAGACGCGTAGGTGATTCATTAGCACCATAACTTATATTATGGGCATCAATTATTGTCTGAATCTGATCTTTAGTGTCCGGATCAATATTACTCACAATCAAATTCTGATTGCCGGTAATTCTAAATTCGCCATTATGGATTTGGGCGATCTTTAACAAGCCCGAAAACAAACGAGAACTAGGTGTGTCATTAATCCGCCCGCTGTGAATATATAGAGTGAGATGCCATCGATCATTTTCAGTCTTTAACCAGCCATAGCGGTCGCCATTATCGGTAAATTCAAAGGTTTTAGCAGGCTCCAAGGAAGCCCCTATGTACTGGCTTAAAATCGTTTTAAATTCCTCAATGCCCAGACGATCAAGCGTATATTTCAATCTAGCTAGCTTCCGAATTTCGCGATTACCGTAGTCTCTCTGCAACTTAATGACAGCCTCAGCGACATTTAATAACTCGTCAGGGCGGCAGAAACCTATAATGTTCCCAATACGAGGGTAAGTTTCATTGTCGTTATGGGTACTTCCCATTCCCCCACCAACCACCACATTGAACCCAGTTAGGTTTTCGTCCTCGATAATAGCGATAAAGCCTAAATCATTTGCATAAACATCAACATCATTATGCGGCGGCACTGCGATGGCCATTTTAAATTTACGCGGCAAATAGGTTTTTCCGTAAATGGGCTCCTCAGTGGTCTCAACCTTTTTACCATCCAACCAAATTTCATGAAATGCATTTGTTTTCGGCAACAGATGCTCACTCAATCTTTTAGCCCACCCGTAAACCTCATGGTGTAATTTAGAGGTCTCGGGTAACGGGTTTGCCATTACATTGCGATTAACATCGCCGCAAGCTGCAATAGTATCTAAAAGAGTTGAATTTATACCTGCGATAGTTTGCTTTAGATTTCGCTTAAATACCCCATGCCACTGAAATGCCTGACGAGTAGTTAAGCGTAGGCTCCCATTTGCATGCTCCTTAGCAAGTTCGGCTAGCACCTTGTACTGGCTTGAAGTAGCAACCCCTCCCGGTACACGAGCACGAATCATGAACGAGTAAAGTGGCTCCAACTTTGCTTTGCGCCTATCATTGCGTACATCTCGATCATCTTGCTGATAGATGCCATGGAACTTAATTAATATCTGGTCATCATCACAAATAGAGCCAGTGATTGGATCTGTTAACCCCTCTGTGATACTGCCACGTAAGTATTCGCTACTAGATTTAATTCTCTCAACATCATTATGATTAACGGGGTCGTATACGGTTGGTATGATTTTGTTACTACTCATCAATAAACATCTCTTTGATATCGTGATTGCTTTTTCAATTGCTTGAGATAGTCCTTCGCTTCTTCATGGTCTCTTTTCCCATGTAGTTTGATAATCTCTAACAAGGTATTCTCAACCTCTTTTGCCATGCGCGACATATCACCACACACATAGAAATAAGCGCCCTGCTCTAGCCACTGCCATACCTCTCTGCCTTTGCTTAATAATCTGTCCTGCACATAAATCTTACTTTTTTGATCTCTAGAGAAAGCTAGATCAATTTGACTTAAAACACCTGATTTAACGTATTTCTGCAGTTCAGTCTGATATAAAAAATCACTATTAAAGTTTGGATTGCCAAAGAACAGCCAGCTCTGGCCCTTTGCCTCTTGTAATGATCGTTGTTGTAAAAATGCACGAAATGGAGCAATGCCAGTACCTGGACCAACCATGATGATCGGCTTTTCCGGGCTCGGCAGTCTGAAGTTGTTATTTTGATCGACGTACAGGTTGATCTTATCTCCGACATTAATGTTGTGAGTTAAAAAATGCGAAGCTTGCCCATAACGTATCCCGTCATCATTTTCGCTTTCAACATGATTGAGAGTAATGTGCACTTCATCCGGATTTTCATCCAGACTAGATGAAATAGAATAAAGGCGAGGCTTTAGTGGCTTTAATACATCGGCCAACTGCTGAGCACTCAAAGGAGATTTAGCTAGTTTAAGGATATCAAGTAGTTGATGGTTGTTGATATAGCTTGAATATTCTGTGTCTGCTATCTGATTCAACCGCTGTGAGTTGCTGGATAATGCTATCTCTTTAATGAGACCTTTGTTAAGCAATGTTATTTCCAATTTGTGCAGTAATAAATACTCGATACTGTACTTCTCACCCTTAAATTGGACTTCAGTTGAGCCGAGAATGTCTAACTCAGACAAAACTTCCTCAACTAAATCTTGGTCATTCTCAGCCCAAACCCCGATGGAATCTCCCGGCTGATAACTAATTCCAGAGCCCGATAAATCCACTTCAAGATGATAAGTATTCTTTATAGATCCAGGTGCGGTAATTTTTTGAATACCTGAAAGAGTTGCTGAAAATGGCTTGTCCTTGGTATGCGGGAACTGGAGCACATTAACTGGATTGGGATCAGCAGTAACAACTGCTGGCTGCCAAGTCTCAAGTGCCTCTAGGACCTTCAGTGACCAGTTTTTGGCGTCGACTTCAAAATCGATATCGCAGTCTACCCTATCAACTAAAGGGGAAGACCCAAGTTTAATCAGCACCTCGTCAAACTCTTTGGCGGTCTGACAAAAGAACTCATAAGTAGAGTCGCCTAAACCTAGCACAGCATGCTTAGCACCATGGAGAGCTGGTGCTTTCTTTGAGAAAATGGCTTCATGGAAATCAATTGCATCATCCGGCGGCTCACCCTCTCCGTGGGTTGAAGCGATTATAAGAATGAGAGAATAGTTTTTTATACTGGACAATTTAACGTCCAATGTTGACTCTACATCCGCGAAATAACCTTTAGAATCTAAGTCATCACCAATACTTTTCGCGATGGTTTCGGCATTACCAGTTTGCGAAGCATAGAGAACTAGCACCTTGATAGCATTATCAGTCACTAAATTTGTGGCGACACTCGTAGTTGTAGCGATGGAATTATTCTCCGCCAAGCCGGCACAATAGCCCGCTAATAAGAGAAGCTCACTTGGTCCCAAATTGGACACTTTGCTTAAAAGGTCACCGTCAATATTTGAGAATCGGGCAGTTGCCTGTTGAATAGGACTTGTTTGTTTGGCTGTCACAGTCAATCACAAAGGTTGCTAAGTTGGATGAATTATTGCCGTTTAGACGTCCAAATAGCACTGACTGTTAATCATAGGACATAACCAAAAAGAATATGACAGCGATATTAGTTCATCGCTACGATCATCTAAACCAAGCCAATCGATCCCGTTGCTCAACTACACGACCGATAATAACAACCGTAGGTGGCTTTATTTTCGCGTCTCCCACCTTTGCCGGTAGATCTGTAAGATCGCCAACAATCACTCGTTGATCCGCATAGGCACCACGTTCAACCAAAGCAGCAGGGGTATGTGCATCTAATCCATGAGATATAAGTTCCTTACAAATAATGTCAATGGCCGCTTTAGCGCGATAAAACACAAGAGTTTGATTTGCTCGCGACAGGCTAGACCAGTCGAGATTAAGTTGGCCAGACCTTGGGTGACCATCTAAGAACTGTACAGATTGCGAATATCTACTGTCAGTTAAAGGAATTCCCGCATAGGCTGCACAGGCGTTAGCTGCCGGAATACCTGGGACTACCTGAAAAGGAATATTGTGTTCCAGCAATGCATCAATTTCTTCACTGGCATGATCAAAGGTAAAGGGATCACCACCCACCAAGCGCACCACTCGATTGCGCTCTAGGGCGCTCTCGATCATTTTTTGTGCAATATTATCCTGATTTGCAGCTGTTCCGGCACTTGATTTACCAACAAAAATCAGACTTGCATCACGGCGTACTAATTCAAGAACTTCGTTAGATATCCTGTGATCATAGTAAACAACATCAGCTTGCTGCATTAGCCGCACGGCCTTAAATGTCAATAGATCAGGATCACCAGGACCACCGCCAACTAGGTAAATTTCACCGATATCAATGGTTGAAAAACTATTAACAGAGTCTTCCATTAATCGTGTGGCTTCATCCATATTATTTGCATAGGCTTGCTCGGCCACCGGACCGTCAAAAACAGACTCCCAAAAAGCTTTTCGATCTAGCCCAGATGCTAATTTAGCTTTAACTTTATCTCTATAGCTGCGGGCTAAAGCTCCCAAGCGACCCATACCTGAGGGAATTAAGCTCTCTAGCTGGGTACGGATACGTCGAACCAAAACTGGTGCCGAACCTCCACTAGAAATAGCTATTTGGATAGGTGATCTATCAACAATTGAAGGAAATATAACTGTGGAGTAATCAGGATCATCAACCACATTGGAAAGGATATTGAGAGCTTGAGCGTCAGCAGAAACCTGATGATTAAGCTCTCTGTCATTGGTAGCTGCTATCACAAGAACAATCGGTGTTAATGTCTTCATCTGCGCTTGATCATAGGCAGCGGTAATTAGATTTAGACCAGGTTTCTCTATAAACGCTGCCTCGTTAGCCAATTCAACCAAGTCTGGACAAAAGTCTTTGGCTACCACTGTAATTCTCGCCCCAGCCTGATGAACTAATCGCACTTTACGCAGGGCTACTTCACCACCGCCAACCACCAAAACATTCCGATCGTTTAAATTATGGAAAAGTGGAAGAAAGTCCATAGGTGAGTTACCCGCTACCCTATGCTTGTCAAGCCATGCATAAGAGGCTGCAAGACTTTAGGTATCGCAATTGAGCCATCTGCCTGCTGATAGTTTTCCATCACTGCTAGTAAAGTCCGGCCTACCGCCAATCCAGACCCATTAAGTGTATGCAATAACTCGGGTTTGCCTTGATCATTTCTATAGCGTGCTTTCATGCGACGTGCTTGAAAATCAACAAAGTTACTGCAGGATGAAATCTCCCGATATCGCTCTTGTGAAGGTAACCATACTTCAATATCGTAGGTTTTTGCGGCTGAGAAACCTAGGTCCCCACCACATAGGTTGACCGTGCGATATGGTAGATCCAGCTGTTGCAATATGACTTCCGCGTGCCCCACAAGCTCCTCTAAGGCATCCCAAGAGGTACTAGGGTGAACAAACTGCACCATCTCAACTTTTTCGAACTGATGTTGACGTATCATACCGCGAGTATCTCGCCCATAAGAGCCCGCCTCACTGCGAAAACACGGCGTATGTGCAACCATTTTAACCGGCAACTCATCAACGATGGCATCTCGATAGATATTGGTCACTGGCACTTCAGCTGTTGGAATCAGATAGAAACCCCTATCATCTTCAAGCTTAAAAAGGTCCTCTTCAAATTTTGGTAATTGGCCAGTCCCATAGAGAGAATCTCGATTAACAATATAGGGAACATAAACCTCTTCATAGCCATGCTCATGAATATGTGTGTTGAGCATAAATTGAGTCAACGCTCGGTGCAGGCTGGCCAAACCGCCACGCATTTGAGAAAAACGCGACCCTGTTATCTTGGCAGCAACGTCAAAATCCAGCCCACCAAACTTCGCACCCAGATCAACATGATCTTTGACATCAAAATCAAATTGCTTGGGTGTACCCCAGGTTCGCACTTCCACATTATCATTCTCATCGCTTCCGGCCGGAACTGATTTATGAGGGAGATTAGGAATGCTTTGGACAAGATCGTCCAGTTGGACCTGTACATCGGCCAACGCCACATCAGCGGCAGCCGAATCATTCTTAAGCTTTTCGCCTTTCAGCTTTAGCGGCTCAATATCCTCCCCTTTAGCTTTTGCTTCGCCCATTAACTTTCCCATGGACTTGGCATAGACATTACGCTCTTGTTGCAGACTTTCTGCCTGTAATTGCAATGCTTTTCGCTCAGCCTCGAGGGTTAAAAAAGTCTCGCAATCCAAGTCAAAGCCCTTAACTTTAAGCTGTTTAGCGATAGATTCTAAATCCGAACGCAATAGCTTCGGGTCAATCATAATGTATTCCTTACAATAATCGGGTTAGCCAAATCGCACTGCTGATGGCGACTAGACATAAAACAACCGTCGCCAGCATGTACACCAGAGACAGAAAAACATGGCCATTTTGCCACAGACCTAGGGCATCAAGCGAGAAGGTAGAAAACGTTGTAAACGCACCTAGAAAACCAATCATCAGTAGGCTGCGCATTTCTGTTGGCAACGCTGCTTTTTCAACAATAATCACAAAGAGAATTCCCATTACAAAACTACCAATGACGTTTACTGTCAAAGTGGCGTAAGGAAATTTATGACTAGAGACATCGAAAATCCAAGTACTTAGCGCATATCGAGCCATTGCACCCAGTGCACCACCCATAGCAACCGCAAACCAATGCATTACTGATGATCCTTATGTTTATTGAGGGCGCCAGTATCGTCCAGACTGCGCAAGTAATCTAGTTTTTCACTAATCTTCTTCTCTAAGCCACGATCAGAGGGAAAATAGTACTGTTTTCCTGCCAATTCATCTGGCAAATAGCTCTCGCCTACTGCATATGCGCCCTCTTCATTGTGGGCATAACGGTAATCTTTGCCATAATCCATATCTTTCATCAACGAAGTTGGTGCATTACGCAAATGCAAAGGCACATCATAACTTGGCAGCGATTTTACATCTGCCATCACCGCATTAAAAGCGCTGTAAACAGCATTGCTTTTTGCCGCCGCAGCCATATAGATCACTGATTGCGCGAGCGCTAACTCCCCTTCTGGGCTGCCCAATCTCTCCTGAACACTCCAAGCGTTCAATGCTAGCTCTAGAGCTCTAGGGTCCGCATTCCCAATATCCTCATTTGCTATACGAACCAAACGCCTAGCCAGATAAATGGGGTCACACCCACCGTCTAACATTCGACATAACCAATATAGTCCAGCATCCACCGAGGATCCCCGTATTGATTTATGAAGTGCTGATATTTGATCGTAAAAATACTCACCACCGTTGTCAAAGCGCCGACTATCGCCGACCAAAACCTGCTCTAGAATCTCTTTATCAATTACGGATCCGTTACTGCCGTGTACTCCAAGATCACTAGCTATTTCAAGGAGATTCAGGGCCCGTCGTGCATCACCATCCGCCGCAACGGCCAGTAGATCAAGTGCTTCATCCTCCAGAATTAAACCTTGAACCCCCAAGCCGCACTCTGAATCCGCCAAAGCATTAGAAACTACGGTTTTTATCTCACTATTTGTAAGGCTCTTTAAGACATACACTCGACAGCGTGAAAGTAGCGCATTGTTCAGTTCAAAAGATGGATTCTCTGTGGTTGCACCAACAAATACGATAGTCCCATCCTCAACATAAGGGAGAAAGGCATCCTGTTGAGACTTATTAAAGCGATGCACCTCATCAACGAATAATACTGTCTTACGGCCACGAACATCACGCTGCTCCTGAGCCTTAGCAACAGCGGCTCGTATCTCTTTCACCCCAGACAGTACCGCAGAGATACTTTCAAAATGGGCATCAACTTTATGGGCAATCATCTTGGCTAAGGTTGTTTTACCAACCCCTGGGGGGCCCCAAAAGATCATTGAATGTAACATCCCGCTATCAATTGCTTCTCTCAGTGGTCGATTTTGTCCTATAAGGTGCTGCTGTCCGTGGAAACCATCTAGACTGTTAGGTCGCATACGCGCAGCTAAAGGCTTATACACGGTTTGGCTAAACAGATCATCTGACATTGTTAATCACATCAACATCAGCAGGAACTGCAAAGTCGAATGGAGCGTCATCAAGTGCCGGGCTCAGGTTCACATTGCTAAACTGGATTTTGGTCTTTTGATTGAGGGTATCAGTTAGAGCAATTGAATCGGGCACACCACCCACAAAGATAATTATTATCTCTCTGAATAAACTGGCTTTACTAGTTGGTACTAAAGAGAATATAGCCCTGTTGGCACGATATTCCTCGGCCACCTCATAGTGCTCTTGGATATCGGACAAATTTCCTGAAAACAAGGCTATTGGGCTTCCGCTCAGTAAGCGCTCAGCTGGTTCAATAATAACCTGAGCAAGGTCAGGGTCATAAATCCATACTACTTTGCCGTTAGAAACCACCTTTTGTTCCAAGGGCTCGGTGGTATGCCACAGTATTTGCTTTGGTCTAGCAACACTAAAGCGGCCAATTGAGCTGTCCATTTCAAATCCATCCGCGTCAAACAGCTTTTGAGAGAAGTTGGCGCTAATCTTTTCTGCAGGTGACAGAAGACCAGCAAGATTTTGATCAGCATTAGCTGCCTTCACCGAGCTAACAGACAGACTGACCAAACAGAACAGAAGAACCGAATAAAATCTCATAAGAATATTACTTTTTGCTAGCCTCAGTTGTTATTAGGGGCCAGAATTTCTCGACTACCATTACTGCTCATGGGACTGACCACGCCGCTGGCTTCCATTTGCTCAATGAGTCGCGCAGCGCGGTTATAGCCGACCCTAAGCTTACGCTGAACCGAGGATATAGATGCCTTTCCACTTTCCAGAACGAAGGCAACCGCTTCATCGTACAACGGATCTGACTCTGCATCATCGCCATTCTCCTCAGTAGTATCGAACCCAGGAACCGCGATAGAAGAAACGCTAGCCTCATCAGTAATATCAGATAAGTAGCTAGGCGTACCGCGACGTTTCCAGTCTGCCACTACCTTGTGAACCTCATGATCATCAACAAATGCACCATGAATACGCTCAGGAACGCTAGTTCCCGGCGGCAAATAGAGCATATCGCCATGGCCGAGCAGTTGTTCAGCACCGCCTTGGTCCAAAATCGTCCTAGAATCGATCTTAGAGGACACTTGAAAGGCGATACGTGTTGGGACATTGGCTTTTATCAGACCCGTTATAACGTCCACTGAGGGCCTCTGAGTAGCTAAAATAAGATGAATGCCTGCTGCGCGGGCCTTTTGGGCAATTCGGGCAATGAGCTGTTCCACTTTCTTACCAACTATCATCATCATGTCAGCAAATTCATCAATCACAACGACAATGTATGGCAACGCCTCCAACATAGGAGCTTCCGGGGGATCCTCCGTCTCATCCCAACCCACAATAGACGGATCAAACGTCCATAGAGGGTCCACAATAGGATTTCCAGCTTTAATAGCATCTTCAATCTTTCGGTTATAACCCGCTATATTCCTTACTCCGAGCGCAGCCATTAATTTATAACGACGCTCCATTTCGCCGACGCACCAGCGCAGCCCACTGGCTGCATCCTTCATGTCGGTGATCACCGGAGTCAAGAGATGCGGGATATCATCATAAATTGACAGTTCTAGCATCTTTGGATCGATAAGTATTAGTTTAACTTCATCAGGTGATGCTTTGAGTAACAGGCTTAATAACATGGCGTTTATGCCCACAGACTTACCCGAGCCAGTGGTTCCAGCAACCAGCAGATGAGGCATACGTGCAAGATCTGCCACAGTGGGTACTCCCGCAATGTCGTTACCTAAGGCTAATGTCAAAGGTGAACTAGAGCGATCAAAAGCCTCCGAGGAGATAACCTCACTAAGTCGCACCATCTCTCTCTTTTCATTCGGTATCTCGATACCGACAACGGATTTACCGGGAATAACCTCCACAACACGGACACTAATTACCGCCATGGAACGGGCCAAATCTTTAGCCAATCCACTAATACGGCTGACCTTGATCCCTGGCGCAGGCTGAATTTCAAATCGCGTAACAACGGGCCCTGGCAACACCTCGGTCACCTCTGCACTAATACCAAAGTCTTGCAACTTCAGCTCAAGCAGGCGAGACAAATGCTCCAGAGAATCGGCTGAATAGCCGGTTACACCTAATTTATCAGGCGGGTCTAGCAGGTTAATCTGAGGCAAGGACCCAACGAGTTCTGAATCATCAAAAAGCTTTTGCTGCTTTTCCCGCAGCACCCGTGGACTTTGGCGCTTAGTCTGAGTGACCGGCTGTATTACCGGTGGTACTTTAGTTTCTTTTCTTTTGGCCGCACTCTCTACCTTAACTAATCGTTCGCTGACTGCCACCTTTGCTTTTTTCGCTTCCCTACGTTGCATGCTTCGCTGGCTATAGTAGTTTCGCGCCTTTCCTCCAATCACAACGGTTGACATTCCAAGATAATCTATCAACTTAATCCATGAAATGTCGGCAAAAACAGTTAAACCAAACAAAAATAGCGCTAGCAATAAGAGCGTACTGCCGGTATGACTGAACATAGAGATGATCGCCACGCCAACATATTCTCCCAAAATACCCCCCATGCCCTCTGGGTAAGTATTTGCGATATCCTCGTATTGAATGTTGGCCAAGGATGTTGCGCTGATCATCACCAGCATGAATCCAACGACTCTTAGGACAACCGTCGCAGAATCGAACTCACTAGGTTCACGGAGGAAATAGGTCCGTAATATCTGTAGAGCTCTCACACCCAACAAAACAGGCAATAAGTAAGCCATCAGCCCGAACAAAGCAAAAGATATATCTGACATCCAAGCCCCCGCAGGGCCTATCAGGTTAGCTACGCCCTCTCGACTGCCAGTATGCGACCAGCCGGGATCGTCTGGGGAATAGCTGAGTAAGGCCAGCAGTAGAATCAAACAGAGCGCAACCCAACCAATCAGCGCTCCTTCAGCTAACAGAAGCTTACTACGGGAACTTGACTCAGGTTGGCCGGAAAGCTTCTTTTTAGTTTGTTTCGACTTGTTGGTAGTCAACGAGCTGATCCCTATGTTTTTAACCGGTTAGTAATTGTAGCTGATTATCGCATAAACAAAAGATCACAGGGCTGAAATTATCGTTCAATAAAATATAACAATAGAATAAATTAAAAAAGGTAATTGGCGTAAATCATTTGAACCATTATGATGAGCATCCTTAAAGCGTCTGCACGCAAAATTGAAAGAAAACTTACTATATAGAGACTTTTATGCCTGATTCACAACATTACCCTCTGATTATCCTAGGTTCTGGTCCAGCAGGTTGGACAGCAGCTGTTTATGCGGCTCGCGCTAACCTTGCCCCCGTCGTTATTACCGGCATACAACAAGGGGGACAATTAACTACCACGACGGATGTTGATAATTGGCCAGGAGATGACGAAGGAGTTCAGGGGCCTGACTTAATGAATCGCATGCAAAAACACGCGGAACGCTTTGATACTAAAACGATTTTTGACCATATTGAATCCGTAGATTTATCCGACAAACCTTTTAAATTGACCGGCTCAAATCACTACACCTGCGATGCTTTAATCATTTCAACAGGAGCCTCTGCCCAGTACTTAGGGCTTCCGTCAGAAGAGGCTTTTATGGGTAAAGGAGTTTCAGCTTGTGCGACATGTGATGGGTTCTTCTACCGAAATCAAAAGGTAGCTGTTATCGGCGGTGGAAATACAGCCGTTGAAGAAGCGCTATACCTGTCAAATATTTGCTCAGAAGTGGTGTTAGTACACCGACGAGACAAGCTTCGCGCTGAAAAAATGCTTCAAGATAAGCTATTTGAGAAGGAAAAGAATGGCAATATCACCATCGAGTGGAATCAGAATCTTGATGAAGTTCTTGGGGATGATGCTGGCGTCACTGGAATGAGGCTTGCTGCCTCTGGAACCAGCGAAACTAAGGAGGTGCAGGTCTCCGGAGTATTCATTGCGATAGGACACAAACCAAACACCGACATCTTTACTGATAAGCTGGAGATGAAAGACGGGTACCTCACTATTACTGGTGGTTTAGCGGGCAATGCTACTGAAACGAGCGTAAGAGGTGTTTTTGCAGCAGGTGATGTTGCCGATCACGTATATCGCCAAGCAGTCACCTCCGCTGGAAGCGGCTGTATGGCGGCTTTAGATGCTGAGCGGTATCTCGACGAGTAGAACCTGCTATGGTGTTGATTGCTACCGGAAAAGCGATACTCTATGAAGCTTGTATTAATGGACCAAGACCACCCAGAGTTTCCATCACCAGATAACGCCCTGGATGAACCTGACGGCCTCCTCGCAGTGGGTGGGAACCTCAACCCAGATACGCTACTAACTGCCTATAGCCAGGGAATCTTTCCCTGGTTTCAAGACGATGACCCTATTCTTTGGTGGAACCCATCTACTCGCTGCATTATTAAGCCAGAAAACCTTTACATTTCCAGTAGACTGCGTCGATTACTCAGACAGAATCGCTATACAGTGACCGGCGATACTGCATTTGGGCAGGTTATAAATGCCTGCGCCAAGCCTCGAGATGACGGCGGCACATGGATAACCAACGAAATGATTGAGGCTTACATCGAGCTATTTCACCAGGGTTATGCCCACTGTGTAGAAGTATGGCAACAGGAGACGCTTGTTGGAGGTATTTATGGGGTGTTAATTGGCAAGATATTTTGCGGCGAATCAATGTTCAGCGCCGTTGATAATGGCTCCAAAATTGCCATTGCCCATCTTTGCCAATGGATGAAGGTTAGCGGTATGCAATGGCTGGACTGTCAGCTGGTTAACCCACACCTAACATCCTTAGGAGCACAGTCCATTAAAAGGTCAGTTTTTTTAGAGGAATTACAGAAAACTCCCTGCATAAATAAAGGCTGGAGCTTTCCTCAACAAAGCCAGTGGACTGAAGCCTTGAGAACAGATCAGTCATAAGCTAGTCTTACTGTTACCAATCAACAAATATTTCTTTTATGACAACAGATGCATCCGCTCAAATAAGGCGCATAAGAATTCTAAAAACTGCTCCGCACGCTTGCAGTTATCTTGAAGGCGAGCAATCAACCACCGCTTTTGTTGATCCGGAACTAATAATCGAACCCTCTCTCTACACCCGTCTTGCTGAAATTGGGTTTCGTCGAAGCGGCCCATACCTCTATACCCCAATGTGCGGCACCTGCAGTGCTTGCATCCCTGCCAGAGTAGTTGTACAACAATTCAGCCAGAATCGCGCTCAAAAGCGCTGTATTAAGCGAAATAGCGATATTAATGTACAGCAACGGCATACCATAGATACAGCGGAGCATTATCCGTTGTACGAGAAGTACATCAATGAGCGCCATAAAGATGGTGACATGTACCCCCCATCAAGAGACCAATTCGAGCAATTTCTAGGAACGACATGGGAGTGCACTCAATATTTTGAATTCAGGGTAGATAATAGTCTTATTGGATGCGCAGTAGTCGATGTACTGCCAAACTCACTCTCGGCTATCTACACCTATTTTGATCCGTCACTTAATAAGCGCGGGCTAGGTAATTTCGCTGTTTTGTTTCAAATCTCCCTTGCGGCAAAATTGGATAAATCCTATGTTTATCTTGGATACTGGATAGAGAACTGCCAGAAGATGAGCTACAAGAAAAAATATCAGCCAATGGAGTTTTTCAAAGAAAATAGCTGGAAATTGAGCGAATGACTTTGCTAAAACGACTGTTTTAGGGCAAACTGCGCCCTTTTTTAAGGACATCTATAAATAGTATGGCGAAAGAAGAGCATATCGAATTTGAAGGAGAGGTGATTGACACCCTTCCGAACACAACTTTCAAAGTGAAGCTGGAGAATGATCACGTAATCATTGCCCACATTTCTGGAAAGATGAGAAAACATTACATCCGAATTTTGACTGGAGACAAGGTTAAGGTTGAGATGACTCCCTACGACCTCACAAAAGGTCGAATCACTTTCAGAGAACGTTGATTCTCTTGAATTAGCCCTCTTTGAGAGGGCACATCCCCAAAATGACAAGATCGCTTTTAGAATTCGTTCGTCGGATTTTAGGGAGTGTGTTTTTAACTTGATTTTTGATAGACACAAAACCAACCATCGATATTCTCAGTTTCGTAATATCTACCCTTTTTCTGGTGTAAGCACTTGCAAATCCCATCACCCACTAGAAAATCAAACTTATCCTTAAAACCTTTTAACTCCCAAAGATCCTTGTGTACCGTGCAGGCAAATATTCCTCCAGGGCGAAGTATTCTAAAAATCTCGTCAAAGGGTTCTGGTCCGACGTGACCATGGGTGAATGTACCTGAGGATATGACAGCATCATAACTATCTGTTTCGCGCTCTATGGTTTTGTTCACATCCCCCACGATTAAGTCGCGGTAAATACCCTGTCCGCCAGCAACCCTTATCATGTCAGGAGAGAGATCTATTCCATCGAGTGAATAATAACCACGTTCAGCTAGAAGCCTGCAGGTGAGCCCTGTACCGCAACCAACGTCCAATATCTCAGCAGACTTTTCAGACACATGTTCACAGAGTAATTGTGCAATGACCGTAGGCGCAACATAATCGACCTCGAGCATCTGGTCATCGTAGTCATCTGCCCATTTCTGGTAGAAACCGACGATATTTTCGCCCTGACCTAGGCTATATGCCTCGCTGACAAAGGCACAGGGCCCTTTGGTTACAGGCAACTGAATGACCTCCCAGTGTTGGTAAATAGCTATACCGTGACCGCAGCCTTTACCTCTGTACTTACCACGAGCTCGTTATCCTCAACGGTCACGTAGGCCGTTCCTCCTTTTTCAGCAAGGGCGCCAAACAAGACTTCTTCGGCTAGTGGTTTTTTGATCCTCTCTTGAATAAGACGATCCATGGGGCGAGCACCCATCTTCGCATCGTAGCCATGCTCTGCTAGCCACAGACGCGCCTCATCATTTACCTCTATGAACACCTTCTTATCATCAAGTTGCGACTGTAACTGCACAAGAAATTTATCGACCACAGTTTTAATAATATCCACTGTAAGTTCACCAAACTGAACAATACTATCAAGACGATTACGAAATTCAGGTGTAAACATTTTCTTGATAGCCTCCATCCCATCGGTTCGATGATCCTGAGTTGAGAACCCAATAGAGGCCCTACTCATCAGCTCTGCGCCAGCATTAGTGGTCATGATTAATATAACGTTACGGAAGTCAGCCTTGCGGCCATTATTATCAGTTAAGGTCCCGTGATCCATCACCTGCAAAAGAAGATTAAACACGTCGGGGTGAGCTTTCTCAACTTCATCAAGCAAAATCACCGAGTGTGGCTGTTTTGTCACCGCTTCAGTCAGTAAACCACCCTGGTCATAGCCAACATAGCCAGGAGGAGCTCCTATCAACCGAGAGACTGTGTGCCTTTCCATATACTCAGACATGTCAAATCGAACTAATTCTATTCCCAGGACGTTCGCGAGTTGCTTGCAGACCTCTGTTTTACCAACACCAGTAGGGCCGGCAAACAAAAAACTACCTATAGGCTTACTACCCTCGCGAAGACCAGCACGGGCTAGCTTGATCGAAGTAGACAAGGCATCTATAGCCGTATCTTGGCCAAACACTACCATTTTCAAATTTGACGCAAGATCAGCGAGCTGAGCCTTGTCGGACACTGAAACACTTTTAGCTGGAATGCGGGCAATTTTTGAAATTACCAACTCGATATCACTCAAGCCTACCGTTTTCTTGCGCTTGTACTCGGGCTGTAAACGCTGATAGGCACCAGCCTCATCAAGCACATCGATTGCTTTATCGGGTAAAAACCTATCGTTAATATGACGACTCGACAACTCAGCCGCAGCCTTTAAGGCAGGGTTTGTAAACTTTAAGTCATGGTGCTCCTCAAAATGAGACTTTAAGCCCTTCAGAATCTCGAAGGTCTCATCAATACTGGGCTCAGAAACATCTATTTTTTGAAATCGCCTCGCCAATGCATGATCTTTCTCAAAGATGCCACGATACTCTTGGTAAGTCGTCGAGCCAATACAGCGCAGCTGGCCAGACGATAACAATGGCTTAAGGAGGTTAGATGCATCCATTACGCCGCCCGATGCCGCTCCAGCTCCGATAATCGTATGAATCTCATCGATGAATAAGATCGATTTTTCATGTTTGACTAACTCGGCGATCAAGCTCTTCAAACGCTTCTCAAAATCACCTCGATATTTAGTGCCAGCTAGAAGTGATCCCATGTCCAAAGAAAATACTCTGCTACCAATCATCGGCTCAGGGACATTTTCTTCGACGATTAGCTTGGCCAAACCTTCAGCTATAGCTGTCTTTCCTACACCCGATTCACCCACCAACAATGGGTTGTTCTTGCGTCTACGAATAAGAATCTGGCTGACCCTTTCGATTTCTGCATCTCGCCCAATCAGTGGATCGATTAATCCCAAGCGTGCTTGTTCATTTAAATCTGTCGTGAATTGACTCAGAAAACTCTGCTCCGCAGGATCTTCAGACTGGTCTGTTTGAGCTGTTTCGTCTTGGGTCTCACCAGTATTTTCAATGTGATCGGCATATTTTGAAATACCATGTGATATGAAATTCACCACGTCAATTCTGGCTACATCTTGCAACCGAAGTAAGTAAACAGCCTGGCTTTCCTGCTCGCTAAATATAGCCACGATTACATTCGCACCGATCACTTCACTATGATTTGCCGAGTTAACCTGAAATACGGCCCTTTGTAACACCCGCTGAAATCCATGGGTTGGCTGAGTCTCTTGCTCGAGTTGTGCATCCGGAATAGTCGGCATCGTCGAATCAATAAACTCACTGAGGTCTTCTCGCAATGCGTTGAGATCTGCTCCACAGGCTTTTAACACCGAAGACGCTGATGCATCGTCGAGCAACGCTAACAAGAGGTGCTCAACTGTCATAAATTCGTGTCGTTTCTCACGGGCGTTCTTAAATGCCAAATTGAGGGTGACTTCAAGTTCTCTGCTTAACATCTCAATTAATCCTTATCATCATTGGCCGGCTCTGCTTGACACATTAATGGGTGCTGATGGTCCTGAGCATATTGGGTCACAATAGCCGCTTTTGTCTCGGCTATATCTTCAGTATAGACACCACAAACACCTTTGCCTTCTGTATGTATCTTTAGCATGATTTGAGTGGCATTTTCTCGTGATTTATAGAAAAACTGCTCAATTAACTCAACCACAAACTCCATTGGAGTGTAATCATCATTAAGAAGCACCACTTGGTACAACCGCGGCTTTTTTAATTTTGGCGGCGCCTCTTGAGTCAGAGTACCGTTATCGTCCTGCCAGAAATCGTCGTTATTATCGCTCATTAATACAGCCAGTTCAGAAGTGTCTCAAGTGTCTATGGTACACCACAATATGTTCGTCAAGTAAGAGTAAAAAGCGTAAACCTATCACACTTAAATACACAAATTACAAAATTTATACGGAAGAATGTCAAAATCGTACCATTGACAAATGGGGGGCTAACTAAAAAGAGTAAGTGATGGTGGCGCCGACCCTCACATCATCATCAAAAAACACGAGTTGAGAGGGTTTCTTCGCATTAATACCCACAAACTGAGCACCAACTTTCCAATGATCGTTTATCGTCATATCAGCGCGTAAGGACGCCAAAATCGAATTGCCGTCTAGGTCGCCCTGCATAGTTGCTGATAACACTATGTCGTCGTTCGACACCCTGTTGCTAAAGCGTAGCAACCACGAACCATAAATACCTTCGTTAAGCAGCGATTGCTCAGACCTCAGGCCTTTTCTTTCATTCAACATCTTTTTAGCCTGTATTCCTAAGCTAATATTTTGCACGCTGGTTATGCCATATTCGAAACCAAAGGAAACCCCTATTTGATCGCGTTTTAAATTTATCGGAACATCGGTTGTACCGTTACTTATGAGGCTTGAATTATCAATTAGGATGCCATGACTAAAAGCCACATCAAGATTTAACAATAGGTTTCCAACAGCTCTATTGGCACTAAACCCAACCAATAAAAAGTCATTTTTAACTGGAATTGCTTCACCAAAGCCTGAGTTTGGTAATTCATAACGCAATTGATTTTCATAAAGGTAAGCAGTCATGAAAGCTATATCACTTGCCTCATATGACTTACGCCACTGGGTACCCGCTTCAAGCAATACATCGCCGCTACGCTTATAGTCTCCGAATTCAAAAGGGGATTGGAAATAAAATGGCCCGCCTAATCGCGGTACCGGATTGAATTCCGGATACAAATTAATAAAACTAGACCAACTACTTTGCTCTTGAAAAACATCCCATACCAACATCCACTGATTAAGTCTTGCATCCTCAATATCAATAATACTGAAGTCGCGAAATTCGGTATGATTGATAACATCTAAAACTGAGTTCCCAACCGTCTCGCCCCAGACAACTGTTTGACGACCAAATTTGAAACTATGATCATCAAAACTGCGCTGCAAATAGAGCTCATTGACGCGATACTCAGCATTCACTTTGTTTTCGCTGACTTCATATTCATAATCATCTTTCAAATATACACGGCCTTGCCAACTCCCCTGGAGTAACCATCCCGGTGAAAAGGCATTTTGATATCGTAAATTTACCCCTAGACGGTTATTCTCGACACTTGGATTCTTTTTGATAATGACACCAGGTACGGGTTCAACTGAGTGCTTATTAACCTGCCCAAAAAACTGCTGATTTACTAAAACAGTGAAGCCATCTCGCCAAGACTTAGTTAAAATTTCAGGTTCATTGAAGGCATCATGAAACAGGTCATCTTCAAAACTGAAATCGTCAAGAGTGTCCTCATTATTTGGTATTACTGAGACAGCCTGCTGGGCAAAAGCAGCCTGATGCAATAGCAGAATTCCTAAAACGTAAGTCCGTAAAGGCATGGAAATTTTAGTCACCTTTTTCTATTTGCGCTCTCAGGCGTTCTAGATTAGCTTCTCGATAAGCACTATCTGTCAGCGTTCGCTGAGTAAGAAAGTCATCTCTAATATCGAGATCTACATAAAGCTCTACCAAGGCCATATTTGAAAGGCGGTTAGATACCAAATTCATCATCGTCACTGATCGAGCCACCCAATTATCATTGATCAGCTCAACACGGGATGCCATAGTGCGCTTAATCTCTTTATCATATTTATCATACATCTCAGATCGCAACGGAACATAGCGCTCCTTATCAATGTAATGCACAGTTCTTGAGTAGCGGCTTTTTTTCGCCCTTTCAGCATTGGGGATCGCCTGAACTTTCCATACCTCACGACCACGCTGTTTGGTTTCTTCAAGCAATGTAATTTGGTATTCAGCAAGCTTGCCTGTGTCGGTGTCTTCTGTCGTAAACTCAGAACCAAACAGCGATGCAGGCTCAGTGTCTTCATCTGAGTCTCCACCAGCGATCCGCTTAACCCTACCAAGCGCAGATAGATACAACCACGTTTGATTGTCTCGCCCCGCCTCGTCATAGGCATAAGACAGCATCCCTATTCCTCTTTCTGACGCAGGCTCGAGGGTAATACTCACGCTTTTTGTATCTTTATTATCTTTGCCGTGATTAACAGACACCGACTCTAAAACCTTTACTCTGGGTTTTTCCGCACAGGCAATACGACCCTTTTTGACACCGAATTTACAGCTTGAAAGCTTTAATCGCGTGAATGATGAATCATTGGTTGCACGCTGCGCGTCTTCCATCATCTGCATAATCTGCAGACCCGTCATCTCAGCTCCGCTACTAGGTGTATTAAAGGCCAATGCTGTCATACAGACGATTCCGAGTATCTCTTTTAACTTCACGCATTTGCTCCTTGAAAATTAATCGAGGTGTCTGCCCCTACAACACCAAAAGTAGGTTTGAACACAATAATAATGGCGGGGATTAAAAATAAATCACAAAGCAAGGCAAAGAAGATCGATAGAGAACCGAAAAATCCAACTTTGGCCATGCCTAAATAATCTGAAAAGCTTAAAACAGCGAAGCCGAGACCAATGATCATAGTGGTGAACATTACCGCTTGTCCAACCTCCCTAATCGCGCTCTCCAAGGCGATACTGACACTTTTTGACTTGCTTAACTCAACCCTGTAATGGGTCATAAAATGAATTGTGTCATCCACCGCTATTCCCAAAATAACGGGGGCTATCAGCAGAGTGTCGGTATCGAGAGGAACATTAAATAGGCCCATGAGACCAAAACCTAAAAACGCTGGGATTGCATTAGGTATCATGCCCATCAGACCACCACGCAGAGAACCAAGAGTAATGATCATAATTAAACTAATCAGTAATAACGCGAGCGCGAAACCATTAAACTGAGATCGTGCAATCTCATCTGAGACGACCATTAAAGTCGCCATTGTTCCGGTAAGCACAATCTCCAAGTCTGGATACTTTATCTTTAACGGGGAAAATCGCTCATCAATAATCTCCGCAACCTCCTCAAACATTTGCTGGTATCCGTAGGAGCCCATAGTTTTGGAATTAACGCTAATATGAGACCGGCTGTAATCATCAGAAACTAAACTTCTCCTATCCTCAGGATTAGCACTGTTAAACAGAAAAAGTAGCTGAGACACCGCTTGACTAGATCCAGGAATGCGATAATAGTCCTCATCATCGTCATTCATCACCTGATTAGTCTTTTTAACGATATTAGCAAGAGATTGAGTACGACCAACGGTTTCAGGATATCGTTGCTCTAAAGTCCTTTGCAAGTCGTCCACAGCAATCAATAACTCAGCATCAAGCATGCCATCGATAACTTTAGTATCGATCATCACTTCCATATTTTGGGAACCTGACATATTGTTATCTACCACGTTAACCGCAACAGCCAGCGGATGGTCGTCTTTAAACAGGCCTGCTATATTTGTGTCGATAAGGATCTTGCTAGCTCCGTAGCAACAAATAGCCAATATAAAAGCAAAGATAAGCAAAATAAACTTGGGGCGTCGCTCCACCATTAGGGGAACTGCTGCAAGGATCACTTGCTGTGAATTGACAATCCAGTAGGTAAGTAATATTACTGAGTTAATGAACAATCCTAAAAACAATCCAAGAGAGTAAAAAATCGTCCCGCCCGCAAACATTGCGATACTGCTTTTGACGATGCGGTTCAACCCATGCCATCCCTTCCCCAGTCGGTCAGCGATACTGCCTTTTTCGGCTATTCCAGTAGGATGCCAAATATCAAGAAGAATCGGCAGTAAAACGATAGTAAAGAAAAAGGCGAGCACTACCCCAAACGCACACATATATGCAAAGACTCTGATTGGCTCAAGATTGGACGTTGCTAACACTAATATGCCAGCCGCGGTAGTTAATGTAGTGAGTAAAATTGCCAAGCCTACTTTTTCATAGGACTTGGTCAAAGCATTTCGATGGTCGATCCCCTGACGTCTGAAGCTAAAGTATGCGCTCATTACATGGACACAGTCGGCGATACCCACTGAAAATATCAGCAGTACTGTTAGGCCTATCATACTGGATAGCTCCAAACCCAATAAGACAGTGAATCCCCAGCACCAAGCCACACTCAAAGCTATGGTTAGAAGCGGCCAGAATAGAGCACTTGCTGAGCGAAACAAAACCCAGAGTAGGATGGCAAAAATAAGCACCATCAGATAACCTAAAATAACCAATTGATCTAAGATTCCCTGCATTTGAGTCATCAATGATGGCTCCCCTACCGGGTAAAATACAAACTGCTCTCCGTACTGATCATACACCGCCGTGAGAGCATCGTTAAACGCGAAATACACCCTTGGATCCACGTCCTCAAACTCAACCTCTTGCACCACCGCTTGCTCATCAAATACGAGCTCAAAATCGTCAAAACTAGCATCTAGCTCAACTCCCGCATCATCAATGGCTGACTCATACCCTTCAACTGGAATCGTGCCGAAATCCGTCTGGAGCAGGATGGCAGCAAAACTCCCATCCTTTGCATAAAACCCAGACACATAATCTTTTTCGGCCAAGGCTCGGGCTTTTATTTCGTCTAGCTCGCCCTGCGTGTCTGGTAGTTGCCTAGGTAAAATCCTACTGGACAGTAACGTATCATCAACACTTGTCTGCACTTGCAAATTGGCTAAGGACTGGACCCGTCTAATATGCAGTAATTGCTGTAGATCGACATCAGGAAAATGTTTTGGATCAAGATCTTGCCAATTCTCTAAGTCGTTAGTTAATTTCTGTAATTCGGTTAAGGACTCACGAGAAAATACATCGCCATCAGTTGGCTCATAAATAATAAAGACCGACCTGTCACTGCCAAATTGTCGTCTAAATTCCTCTAAGGCAAGCTGAGCAGGACTGTCCTCCTGCATAAACGACTCAGAAGAAAGGTTAAATACTGTAAGATTGGCAATCGCAAACCCCATACCAATAGATACTGTAACTAATGTACACAATACTAATACTTTGAATCGGAGCACCACACTGGGTGCCTTAGCAAACAGGTCAGTAAGCTTGAGAAGCAACTTTTCCATTAATGGACCTTTAAAATCGTACCGTCGAGACGGTCAATATGAGCACAATAAAACATGTCATCTTACAGAAGACCACCATATTTTGCACAAAGCAGAACGGGAAGCCAAAAGTGAAGTTAAATATGTACAACGACAGTATTTCGCGTGCGCAAAAGTGGATGTAGATTATTCAAAGATGAGATTTCTTGTTAGTCAGACAACGTCATTATTCCCACGATAGTATAAGCGGTTAGCCCCGCTATACTTTCGATCGTTAGTCCGAAAAAAATCACGCTAAAAACACTGCATACAAAACCCAACAGTATTACAAAAGTATAAATGTCCAAAAATTGCGCTCGCTCTGTTGGTTATAAAGGTATGTATTTATCAGTGGGTTGCAGGGATAAGACTGCTAGCTCACACATTAGTTTCATGGTTAAGTGTGTCTATAGCCAAAAGAACTTTCCATATACTACAATATGCCTTCAGCCTAAAACCAAGAAGTCGATGACTTATGTCCATCAGCAATCGATTACTGAGCTACTTTAACAAGAAAAAATCAGAATCTACCGACAAGAACCATACACGCTATAGAAATGATATCTGTAACCATTGGGATTTAGACTATTTATCCCCTGAAGAAATTGATAAGCGTCTTGAAGATGGGGATATTCAAACCGCTATTACTCGTATAAAAAAAGATAAGTAGTGTTATTCCTTTGCTCATAGTTGACTCGAGATTGCCGTTACATCGTAGTCATTAATAAAGAATAATAGCTGCATCAAAATTGTACCGACCAACCCAACCAGCGCCAGTGCCCAAAGTGTTGAGGTATAACCAGAGTGTTTAATAAGCATTAAAAAAATTACCGCATAACCTATAAGACCCAAAACGTAAGTAAAGCTTATAAACAGCTGCAAAAAATACAGGCCAAATACAAACACCATTGCGGCTAGGAATGTCATGTATATTGAAAATAATAGGGGTTGCTCAGTACTAAGGCTTGACAGAGATCGTCTCTGATATAAACGATAGGTGCTTACCAAAGCAAGCATCAAAAGGCTTATCATGATTTGGGACAGAACTATTAATTCCATGGCAAAAAGTTGCCTAGCCGTTGGTGCAGGCGCTCAATAACTGAGGAGTTATCTTTCGAATCAGGCGGTTCACTGAGTAACTGTACACCGCTTAGATAACATGCGACGACTTTTCTTTGATCCTCAATCAAGCCCCCCATAGCACCAAATACCCGAACGGGATCTCCCACCTTAATCTCAACTGATCGAGGCATCGCTGTACCGTCGGGCATCTGCAATATAGGAGCATGAAAACTTTTAAATGTGCAAAGATGATAACTAGCCAGATCTGGCCAGAGCGATTTTTGGCTCTCTCCGTCAATCAAAGGCATCTGAACATTTTTAGTTCCACTAGCCGACCATTCATGATTAGCGGCTCTTTCGCAGGCGTTATTAATTTCTTTAATACATTCTGTATCATGCTTGGAAATCAAGATCGTGATTTTATAGCGATCATCAGATAAAGGCCCACCAATATCTGGCACATGAAGAAAATTGATGTGAGCGTGAACTGGCGGCGTAGTGATATGAACATAATCAATAGGCATGCTTTTAAGATAGCTTAATAATGATGTTGATGTGAGATTACGCCCCCGGGAAATGTTACCGCCTACATTTTTTACTTCATATTAGTTAGTAAAACATGGTGTTCTTCAGTAGTCTGCGATAGCATGAAAGGCGTTCTGTTTTATTTGAAAAACTTCCAACATGTCATTTGAAAATGCTTACAAGCGAACCCGTTACATCGAAACTGCTCGTCATAAATTACAGCAGATTTATAGCTTGGGCGAGCAAAATCCCAGCCGTGAAAAGCATAGAGATCAACTGGAAGGTTATTTCAAAGCTGGCTTATTACTGGGAATTATCGAAGAGACTGACATCACAAGTCTCGTCGACCAGGAACACCACCTAGCCTATGGAACATCTCTTAAATATCGTCAAATGCAAGACAAACTTCCAGAACAAAAGACGAAACCTAATTGGGCAAAGTATGATCCACCTGCGTTCCAACGGCGCAGCCTTGGATAATCAAGTCACCGGATCAGTATAGAATTATTTTGACCACTCTACGATTCATTATGCCCTGCTAAATTAATTGCCTGCTCACGGAGTAAAAATTTCTGCACTTTGCCCGTAGAGGTTTTAATAATTTCTTGAAACACAAAGTGACGCGGAACTTTAAAACTTGCCATATGTTGTTTACACCAGAGGGTCATGTCCTCCGCCGTTAACTCACTTGATTCTACAAGCTCAATGAACGCACAGGGAGTCTCTCCCCACTTCTCATGGGGCATAGCTACTACAGCTGCTGCTATAACAGCAGAGTGCTTATACAGGACATCTTCAATTTCAATGGATGAAATGTTTTCACCACCAGAAATAATAATATCTTTGGAACGGTCTTTAAGTTGGATATAACCATCAGGATAGACCACACCTAGATCACCTGAATGAAACCAACCATCCTTAAACGCCTCATCAGTAGCCTGCCTGTTTTTTAAATAGCCTTTCATCACGACATTCCCACGGAACATAACCTCTCCAAGTGTTTCCCCATCCCTCGGAACCGGCTGCATAGTTTCCGGATCCAACACATCAAGCTCTTCCAAAGCATGATATCGAACTCCTTGCCGCGCCTTTAGCGTCGCTTTCTGGGCGCTGGGCAAAACATCCCATTCAGAATGCCAGTCATTGACTACTGCAGGGCCATAAACCTCCGTCAGGCCATAGAGATGAGTCACGTTAAATCCTGCTTCACTCATGCTCGCCAATACTGCCTCAGGCGGCGGTGCAGCGGCGGTAAAAAAATCTACAGGCTTTGGCAGTGTTCGCTTTTCTTTATCTGTTGCACTTAGAAGAGCAGACATCACCACAGGTGCCCCACACAATAGCGTCACCTCGTTGTCCACCAAAGAGGCCCATATGGCATCGGCTCTCACCTCTCTAAGACAAACGTGGGTTCCGTTGACCGCCGCGATGGTCCAAGGGAAACACCAACCGTTGCAGTGAAACATTGGTAAAGTCCATAAATAAACCGCATGTTTAGCAATCGACGCGGTAATAATGTTCCCCTGCGCGATTAGACAAGCACCACGATGGTGGTATACAACACCTTTTGGATCGCCTGTGGTACCAGAGGTGTAATTGAGCGCAATTGCATCCCACTCATCATTAGGCATTAGCCAGGGAAAATCTGGATCACCTGACTTTACGAGGGTTTCGTAGTCATCACTGCCCAATCTCTCTCCTGTTTGTGGAAACACTGGGTCCGAGTAATCAATCACCAAAGGCCCTGCTTTCGTCTTTTCAAGAGCAGCATCAATTGTAGAAGAGAACGCTGTATCAGTTATTAACACTTTGCTTTCGCCATGCTCCAACTGAAAGGCAATCACGCTGGCATCCAAACGGGTATTAATGGCGTGCAGTACTGCGCCACACATAGGAACTGCATAATGGGCTTCCAGCATTGGCGGGGTATTCGCCAACATCACAGAAACTGTATCTCCGCGACCAATCCCTCTTGCAGCTAATACCGATGCAAACTGACGACACCGTCGATAAAACTCAGAATAGGTAACCTTAGTATTTCCATGTATCACTGCTATATGATCAGGAAATACAGTCGCAGCACGCTCTAGGAAGGGCAAGGGACTTAGAGGCTGATAGTTAGCTTCGTTTTTATCCAAACCTACTTCATACATGTTAGATGTCATTGATCTTCCCACTTAGGGCTGCGCTTCTCCAAAAAGGCGCCAATTCCCTCATCGGCATCCCTAGTGAGCATGTTTTCGGTCATCACCTGCGATGTGTAGGCATAGGCTTCCTTCAAAGGCATCTCTGCCTGCTCATAAAAAGCGCGTTTGCCAATTGCAATGGTCATGGTGGATTTACTGGCGATTTTGAGTGCAATAGCCATAGTTTCAGCGGTCAATTGATCGGCCTCAAACGCCCTATTGATCAATCCTATCTGCTCTGCCCTGCTGGCGTCCACCATATCACCACCCAGAAGCATTTCCATCGCATGCTTACGACCAACGTTTCGTGACAAGGCCACCATTGGAGTAGAGCAAAATAAACCAAGATTAACCCCAGGAGTGGCGAATTGTGCTGTATTTGAGGCCATTGCCAAATCACAACTAGCCACCAATTGGCAGCCTGCCGCAGTTGCAACTCCAGCCACCTCGGCAATGACTGGCTTGGGATTACGCACGATCAGTTGCATCACCGATGCACAAGCAGCGAATAACTGTTGATAGGCCTCGTGACCCTTATCAGACTCAGCACGGGCCGCAGTCATCTCTTTCAAATCATGGCCAGAGCAAAATACTGGGCCAGTAGCCGCTAACACTACGACTCGTACTCTTACATCATCCGCCGCTTCGGTAAACGCGGCTGACAATCGGGCTAGCATTTCAGTGGACAGTGCGTTACGCCGTTGATTGTCATTTAAAGTGAGTCTAAGAATACCATCTGTTAATTCACTCAGTAAGATGTCATTATCAGCTTGACCTGCCATTGTGTTGCCTCAAAGTTAACTGTTTTACTAACGTGGATTATGTTTCTCGATCCGTCCAATAAGTTTTCTGTAATTCTAGCTTTGGACAACGGTCCATCACAACTTTTATACCGGACGATTCAGCCATCTGTGCAGCCTGGTGGTTAACAATCTGCAACTGCATCCAAATTACTTTAGCACCAATCGCGATAGCCTCTTCAGTCACACCTAATGCGGCTTCTGAGGAGCGAAAGATCTCAACCATATCAACGGGAATATCAATCTCTGCCAAAGACCCATAACAGGTCTGACCCAGAATGGAGTTCCCCGCCTCTCTCGGGTTGACAGGAATCACCTGATAACCAGCCTCAAGAAGCACATTCATTACGATATGGCTATCACGATCAGCTCTCGGGCTAGCACCCACCAATGCTATTGATTGCACCTCGGTGAGAATGTCCTTCAAATATTCATCTGAATAATGGTCGTGATTAATAGATACAGCTCCATTCAATAATTTAAGTTATACCTTTACCGAACTAGCAATGCTTTTTTTAGGATCGTAAAAAGGCTTAGCTACTACTTTAGCACCGCGTTGTTCAAATTGAGTCACAATCTGAGCTTCTGTATCTACAGCACTATGCTCGATGCTTACCATAGCTAAGGCTATATTTGCTTTCAAGCGCGGCGAGTAAATGGCCGAAGTAACCACCCCAACCTGTTCAAAACCAACAAAAACTGGCCAAAAATCAGTATTTGCCCCGTCAAATGGCTCACCATCAATAACTAGACCAACCTGTTTACGCTTAACACCCTCTGCTGCAATCTTGGTCAGCGCCGCCTTGCCAACAAAATCAGCCGCCATTTCTAGATCAACCAGGCGGTCAAGGCCCAATTCATAGGGGTTAGTCTTGTTGTCCATATCAGCATGATAAGACAACATGCCCGCCTCAATACGTCGAATTGCTGAGGTGTGGCCTGGCTGAAGGCCAAACTCTGCGCCGACATGCATCAGACGCTCCCATAGTTCGTCACCGCGAGTACCATCACGTAAATAAATCTCATAACCCAACTCACTTGACCAACCAGTGCGGGAGATTATTAGAGGCATACCGTCCAATTCAAACTCACCAAACCAGTAGTAGCGCAGCTCATTAATCTTGTCGCCAAACAAAGACTGCATAATTGCACCGGACTTTGGGCCCTGCAACTGCAATGGCGACACATCAGGCTCATTAATCTGAACATCTAAACCAGAATTAATAGCAAGCGCCTGAGCCCAAAGTAAAATGTCGCTGTCAGCTAACGAGAGCCAAAAATGATTTTCAGCCAAACGCAATAAGATAGGGTCATTTAGTATGCCACCATCGGTATTGGTAATTAACACATATTTACATTGCCCCACAGCACAGGTCGAAAGGTTACGCGGGGTTAACAACTGTACAAAACTAGCCGCATCTGGTCCGGTTATCTCAACCTGCCGCTCAACGGCTACATCACTCAACGTTGCTGCATTAACAAGATTCCAAAAGTTTTGCTCAGGATCGCCAAAATCCCTGGGGATATACATGTGGTTGTAAACCGAGAATGCGCTAGCACCCCAGCGTACCGTGGCATCGAAATAACATGATTTACGAATCTGTGTACCGAAACCAAAGGGTTTAGGCGCATCATTTGCAGCTAAAACTTCGGGAACTTGAACGTCAAAATCAAGGGTCACTGACTCTGTATTTTCGTGTGTTATAGACATAGTAATTGCTCTTTAATTTGCTCTAACGAATTTTGTGGATTGTGGACGCAAAATTGCGCTAACGCGTATAAACTGACGACACAAGGATATTTTTTTACGACAAGAAATCACCAAAATAGACAACTTCATCGGCACTGGCCCGCTGATAATTTAGGTATAGAAAAATAACTCTTAATAAGAGTTCTGCGATGACCGTGAATTTTTAATTTGATCATCGTAGCTTGGATAGCTTTATCGGGATTTAGATGCGCATTTGCGCATCTATAATAGGTTTTCTCTCGATCACTCATTGGATTATCCTCTTTAGTGCTTTGCGATATGCGGGCGCACAATCTGGTTATCAAATGCCCAGCTTCTAAGGGAAGCTAATCCTTTAAATGCAAAAAACCCGATCCAGCAACGCTAAATCGGGTTAGTGAGTCGATTGATGTCGACACTCCGATTTAGCTGGTATTTATAAAGCACCCCGCAATCTGGATCAAATCGGTGCGTCATGTATTATACACAGGTAGCTGAAAAACAAAACAGCGTCTAGCCAATAAAAAGAATCAAAGTTAAGGGATTAAACGGCCTAATATCTTGGAAACCGAATGAAGAACTCACATATTTCCCCGGTCAATAAGCTCACCTATGGTATAGGCTCGATTGCATATGGTGTGAAGAGTAATGGGTTTGATTACTGGTTCTTAATTTTTTACAGCCAGGCTATGGGAGTAGATGCATATCTGGTTGGTTTGGCTCTAATGATCTCTTTAGTTATCGATTCTTTAAGTGACCCTTTAATAGGATATTTTTCGGATAACACCCATACACGCTGGGGTCGCCGCCATCCATACATGTACGCTGCGGCAATACCTGTTAGTTTTTCATATTTCTTTATCTGGAATCCACCCGCCAGCTTAAGCGGCAATGAGCTATTTGGTTACATTTTGTGTCTTGCTATTCTCGTTCGCACTTTGATCACTATTTATGAAATTCCGAATTCGGCAATGGTGGCAGAGATGACCGAGGACTATGATGAGCGAACCAGCATACTCAGCTACCGTTTCTTTTTTGGTTGGAGTGGCGGTACCCTTATGGGCGCATGCACATCTTACTATTTACTAGTGCCCACTAGTGAATATAGTCATGGCACATTTAATGTGGCCGGATATGGCCAGATGGGGCTAGTTGCTGCCCTCATTATTTTCACAGCTATTATGACATCAGCCATAGGCACCCATAATTTAATACCAAAACTCAAGCCAGCACCATCCAAACGGAAACTAACAATTAGGCAGATTTATAGGGAGATTTTTGAGACCTTGCGGAATCGCTCATTTGTCGCTCTGTTCGCCGCCGCTCTATTTGGCGCGATTGGCACCGGCACCGCTGCGGGGTTGTCTCTATATCTAAACTCATTCTTTTGGGGTTTCTCTACAGCGCAGTATTCTTTGATTTCCTTGTCGGTGGTTATTTCAGCTATCATCGGTCTTGTCATCTCCCCTATGGTGTCTAGAAAGCTTGGCAAAAAACGTGCGGCGATTATTACGGGGCTACTGGCGTTCACCATACTCCCAATGACTATCATACTTCGCCTATTGGGGTTAATGCCGGAGAATGGCGACCCTCTTTTATTTCCAATTATTCTTAGCGTAACCATTATTGACGTTGGTTTAATTATAAGTTACCAAACTATCACCACCTCAATGATTGCCGATTTAGTAGAGCAGAGTGAGGTCAATACAGGGCGCCGTTCTGAAGGTGTTTTCTTTGCTTCTATGACCTTTGTTAAAAAGTTTGTTCAAGGATTCGGCGTTGTAATGGCTAGTACAATTCTTACTATTGCCCAGTTTCCGAAGGGGGTAAGTATTGAGAATGTTCCTTCAGAAGCCATATTCCAGCTTGGTGCCCTTTATGTGCCTACTGTGGTTACGGTTTGGATGATTATGATTTGGTGTATTTCTTATTATGAAGTTGATCGAGACCAACACACTGCCAACCTTAACACCTTGGGTCGTGGTGCAAAAAACTGACAATTAGCTATTTTATCCGTTTCAAAAATCTACCAACTACCAAGTGTTGAAATTAACGTCTATGCTAAAGTAATTAGGTAAAACCTAAAGAACAACTTCAATAAATCAAATTAGGGGACTTTTATGAATAAAATATTACTCGGCATTAGCGTAGTTTTACTGGCGCAACTCTCCTTCGCAGGTCATCACGAAAAGAGTGAGAAAGAGATGGCAACCGTCATTGGTTATGAAATCTCAGATGAGGGTGAGAAACTTGATATCATCGCGGGAAATACATCTAACATCGATATTTGGGTTAATTATGTTGAAGCTCATAATACGCGTGACCTTGAGGCTATCAACAGCACCAACGCTGCCGACTTTGAAGGCCGTGCATCAAATGGCGTTATCGTAAAGGGCCCAGAAGCTCACGCAGCGTTTCTAAAGGAATGGTTCGCAACATCTAACCCATCGTGGAAATACAACTATGCCATCGCAAATGATGTACCCCAGTCAGATGGTACTGTCCATCATTGGGTGACCTCAGCTTACACAGTCACAGACACAATCGATGGCAAAGAAGTGGTTTCTGAAGAGTTTTTTGATGTGCGCATTGAAAACGGTAAGATTAAATATATCTTAGTGGCCTCCAGAGCCGTCATTGCTGAAGAGGAATAAAATAGCAAACTATCACTTAACTCGATTTGAGCCTATAGCCTCTCCGCTTGGAGGGGCTTATTTTTTCTGGGCACACCTATCTTTACACCACAACAATGGTAATTGAACCGCTTCTGTGCAAAGCATATACTTTTGTTATTGAATAAAGAATATTTGCTAAGATTTTTCAAAGGAGATGTCCAAGTGCAAGATATAAGCAAATCAATTGAGGCTTGCGCCGCCTATTATGGTGACGATGCAGCCGCCGTTCGAGAGTATCTAATTGAGGGACAAAAGCGTGCCTTAGCCCTACCCAACCGAGGTCCTCTGCGATTTAAGGATAACGGCGATATCCACAGTGATATTCTAGAAGCCTATTCAACCTATGGTTTCTATATTTTTGAAAATGCGCTACGCCCAGAAGAGCTGCAAGACCTCGAAAATGATCTTGAAGCTATGCGCGATAACTTTCCCACTGAAATGGGTGCGGCTACTGATGCTAAGGGGCGGCCAGCCCTTGGGGCGGATACCACAGGTTTTACACTGCAGTGGGCCAAACCGCTTTCTGACCCGCTTGGGGGTACAACAATGGCCAATGGGCGTCACCAAGTAAAATTGTTTGAGCCGAAACCTGACGCTAATGCCCCCCAAGCGACACCAGTGTACCTTGGAGGCTCCTTACAGTTTTCTAAAGCCTGCTTAGTAACATATGCCCATCCAGGGCTTTTAAAGATGGCAGAGGCGGTTAATGGCCCTGACTTTACCCCATTCCATGAAGGTCTTTTTATAAAAGACGCTGGACTTGGTGCGGCCGTGTCCTGGCATCAAGACGGAGACACCCATTGGGACAATCCCGATTTTGATGAAGATATCCACGGCTTCAACTTCATGGGACAAATACACGGCAGTACCGCAGTTAATGGCGTTTGGGTGCTACCTGGCACTCATCAGCATGGCCGAATAGATATAGTGAAACTCATTAGGGAGGCCGGCACCGAGCGTCTCCCCGACGCCGTCCCCATTATTTGCAATCCAGGTGATGTGGTCATTAATAATAGGCAGATACTGCATGGCTCATTTGCCAATACTGGCTTTGAAACAAGGGTAAGCGTTAACTTTGGGTTTCATCGTCGCTCATCAGTGCTCAATGTACACGGCGCAGGTATTCATGCAGAAGCGGTTACTTTTGATGAAGCGTTCATCAAAAATCGTTCTCGATTGATCGGTCTGGCCATTGATGCAAGAAAACAGCGATTCCCCGACGAGACACCATATAAATATGCTCCGGATGCCAATGACCAAGATCGACCGGTCTGGAGCGACGCACTCATGCCATCACTTAAAAATTATAATTTGACGGATTTAAGTATTTAGCTGACCACTGCCCAAAACAAGTTCTTGCAACTAAGGGAGTTACTAAGTATGAAAAAAGCGATACTGGCTATAGCCCTGTTGCTAACATCCTTGAGTGGCACCATTGTTGCAGACCCAAAAGCAGATAATAAATTGCTTATTCGTGGTGGCTGGCTATTTGACAGCGTCAGTGCTGAACGCAGAGTCAACAGTGGTATTTTGATCGAAAACGGTGTCATCACTGCGCTAGATTTGCCTGATACAAGGGTTCATTCCCAAGATACCAAAATAGTCGAATTGTCTGACGATCAGACGGTTTTGCCAGGGCTGGTTGATCTGCATGCACATTATGGCTTTGACTTTCTTGACGAGGGCCGAGTTGAAGAAGCCGCCTACAACGGTATTGTGTATCTTGCCAATGGGGTAACCAGTACATGGTCTGCCGGAGAATTCAATCCCGAACGAATAATCGCTCAGCGCAATCTTATTGAATCTGGTGAGGCAGTGGGCCCTCGCCTACTTTCATCTGGCCCCTACTTCGGTGGTTTTCGGTGCGAATACAAGGTCAAAGTCGCGGCAGATAACTGTGTCGCTTGGCCAAATGACATAACCGACCAAGAAATAAGAAATGAAGTGGACTACTGGGCGGGCAATGGCATCACCAGTGTTAAAATAAAGCAGGCAACTCCCCACGAAATGTCCATTATTATCGACCAAGCTAAAAAACATGGATTAACGACCACCGGCCACCTAGCTAACTACAATATTGAATTTGACGTATCTACTCAGCAGGCCATCAAACTTGGTATTGATCGTATTGAACACCAATTACTGCTGGCGTTGAGTCCAGAAGAAGCTGATCAAGAAGAGTTGGATACTGCGGTCAAGCTGATGATCGACCATCAAGTTTTCTATGATGCAAACCTGCAAATGTATGGCAGTGTTAATTTACGTGATAAACACCTAGAAGAAATGGTGTGGACAAATGAAGGCCAATACTTTACTCCCTACGCGCAAAAACTACTGCTACAGCGGGGTCCACCGCCACCGGAGTCAGATTGGCCTGAATATCGGCAACGTCTCATTGAACTTATGGCGCTCTATAATTCCGGGGGCGAAAACCTTTTAGTCGTGGGAACGGATGAGCCTGTTTATACCTTGCTCCTGCCCGGATTTGCCTATCACAGGGAGCTATTAGCCCTTACCTATGCGGGCTTGCCCAATCACATCGTTCTAAAAGCCGCGACACTTAATGGAGCTACGGCACTTGGCTTAGGCGACATGCTAGGCTCTCTAGAGGTTAATAAATTAGCAGATCTCATCATAGTGAATGGCAATCCACTTGCCGACATAAAACATACGCGCAATATACATCGTGTGATAAAACAGGGTGTTGTGCATAATCCAAAAACCTTACTAAAATCCGCAGAAGGCAAAATTGGGCCTAAGGATGAAAACGATCACGCACAATGGATTCTTAAGATTCCGCCCTTAAGAACTGCAGCTAAATAAACCGCTGTTCTTTAAAAGCCTCCCAGACTGAGCTTTATTCCATCAAATAATGAATTGGTGATGACCAAGCCCTTTCCTGAACAGTTTTCGCAAAATCAGGCCTTGGCGCAATTCCAGCGCGAATAGCATCCCAAGTAGACCAGCGACAGGTTGGGTTTTCAAGCACTCGCGCATAGTAGAACGCTCGTTGATCTGACTTAAAGTTAGGGTCATGCCAAAGGACAGATAATTGATCAGAACCAGTTTCAGGGTTAATTGCGCAATTAGAGACATCTACCCGAGCACCATTATCAGAACAACGGTTTGTATCCGGGTTAACCTCTGCACCGTTGGCGCAGGCAACGTCAATCACCTCTTCATGGGTAGCTCCATCAGAGTCGATCCAACCTTTAATAATTTGCAGTCGTTGTAGGGGCGCATTTTCTGGATCAGCTGACGCCATCACCAGAAACCCTGGAGATTCCATGCCATTACCTACAAGAGAGCCACCCATAGTGACACCTTTAGCATAAGCCTGCTCTACTCCATCTGACGCGCTGAGCATACTTTGATCAAAGTCATAACCTGCGAAAAACCGGAGTCTTATACGCGGGCCTGAGGTAGCAAATACCTCTTTGCGACGGAACGCACTATATAAAGATTCCCTGGTATTTTCTTCAGCCCAAGCCGCGGCAAGACCCGCTGCACCAAAAGTAGGTGTTGATCCTCCGGTGTAAATGTCACCATCAATCTTCACGTACATATTTTTACCCAGGGGTGTTGGATACAACCGTGTGGCTAGGTAACTTGCGTAATAAGCAAATTGACCGTCAATACCTTCAAAGGGAACAGAGCCGCGCTGCTCGGCCGTACTGGACAAAATCCCTAGCTTAGATACAAAGTTTGACTCATCATTTTGACTTGCTGCAGAGTGAGTATCGCTTGAGCCAATAAAACCAAACCCATAAGGGTTGCCAACACCTTGTTTCTCAATTGCTAAACCATTTAGTAACGCTTCTCGCACATAGGAGCCTTCGAGTTGACTAAGCGCCGCTGTTGCCACTCTGTAGGGCATAATTTCAAAACCCGCCCACTCATCTCGGGAAGACAATGTCGGATGAGTCTCAGATGTTCCCTTTATCTGTGTGATCTCTACAATCGGCTCATTCCTGCTACGTTGTTCGACATACGCTTTATCAAAAGGGTTACCGGCAAAGTCATTGGTCTGGAACATCAATCCATTAGAACCATTTGAATTATGCGGTATCGCCAAACTCTCAACACCTTTAGCTCTCAGCTCATCCATCCAATCCCAGAGGTCCTCTGGGTTGCTTGAATGAAAACGCGAAAAAGGCTCGCGGGGCAGGCTTTCTGTTCCGTCAAATATAACGTTTCTGTGTAA
>Ga0209494_1000083_pt1 | contig 42018 bp, 41 predicted proteins | sample EN1Hudseemescosm_FD_184628 | JGI IMG/M metagenome (GOLD analysis project Ga0209494, IMG submission 184628) | Methane-oxidizing microbial communities from mesocosms in the Hudson Canyon - EN1B Hudson Canyon (SPAdes) (version 2) | ecosystem: Environmental > Aquatic > Marine > Cold seeps | place... | reverse complement strand
CACCATCTTTCCACTTTTGAGCCTGTTGTTCGCTGAACAGCCCTGTCTTAACCCCAAGCTGAACAAAGTCATCATGCATGGCATCAAATTCTTGAGCCACTTCTTCATAGACCTCGCGTCTTGACCGCCCGCCTAGATCACCTTCCAATGTGTCAGGTAGGTTCTTGAGTGCTTGCACTTCAGCAGGGGTGAATAACTTCTCTTTTGATTTAGCCCTTTCGCCCGCTACTTTGAGTTCCGATTTTTTAACTTTGAGGTGAGCGTTTATCTCTTTTTCCTCTGCGATAAGGGATTGTCGCTCTACCTTTGTCAGGTTAACTCGGTTCTTGATAGCATTACGTACTGCGGTTCTGCGTTTCTTCGCCAACTTCATAGTGTACGTCAGGTCATTAACCTCAACCTTTCCAGCCTCTGCCTCCAGAAGGAAACTCTCGCCACGGTGTCCAGCACGGAAGGCTAAGAAGTAATCTATCTCTCCCCGTAGTGGGTCGAAGATGTCTGTCAAACTTCTAGACCCTGCCTTGTAAGTCAACCCTCCACTATTGTCTTCGTGGAATACAGGAGACCCGATCTTGATTGCACCCTCGACAATGTTAGAGCCAAGGTTACTCATCCGCGCCAGCATCCAACTTGTCTTATTGTCACCTACGCGCCTGAACGAGTCGTATTGATCAGCAAGATTCTGCCGTGTGAAGAACCCTTTGATGTTCTTAGTAGTCTTCTCTAACCTGTCTTTAGGACTCTTTGGCTTATTAGCCATACCCCCCGACTTTTCAAGGGCCGCAACAAGAACTGGATCGGTAGGAGTTGGCGCAACAGAGAATAAGAAGTCATCTTGGAATCCTTCAACTGCATCCTTCGCTAGAATCAAGTTACCGACTTGGATAACCTCAGACGCGGAAGTAATAGGAACTGTGTGATCCCCACGGTTAAACCAGTACGAATGTTTCTGAGGATCGTATCCGACCTGAGTCCACTCATCACTTTGGATAGCCTCGTCTGCGTATGCTTTAATCTCAACATCAGACATATGAACGTAGTCACCTTGCATCACAGCTATCGGAGTCTTGGAGCCTCCCTTCGCAATGTCCTGTGCCGCACCTTCATCCGTGGTGGTGAATTGGATATCACCTTTGATTACTGCCGCGCCTTGGTAAGACAGTGCTTTACCAACATTAGTACCCTTAGCATTTGAAGGTTCGTGAACGGTCACCACCCACACACCGTTGTTTTTATACGAGGGTATGTCTAAACGCAGAGCGATAGGCTTGTCGTTGTGTTCTTCTGTTAGAACAGAAACTTTCTTCTGCTTGTTGTTCTCTCTATCTCCCTTAACGAATCCTTCACGACTAAGCCCAAAGTAAGTCTCTTCAGTAGTGGCGATCTCAGGAACAGCCTTGTACTCAGCGACAGGTTTGAACTCATCAATGGTATCGTTGTACTCACCTTGATTAATATCATCACCCATCTCAGTCATCTTCGCAGACAACTCAGGCACAGGTGCGATAGCATCCTTACCCGACAACGTCATACGTTGTTCTAGGGTTGTCTTACCCTTAGTAGACTTGTATATATTAGGGTTGTTGCCATCGTAGGTCTCGTTACCATCGATACTCTTAATGTGGTTTCTGTTCTCATGGAACACATGAACGTGGGTAGTACCCGCTCCCATGTCCATTCCTAGAAAGACCTTGTCAGCATTCTTCATGACGATGCCGTCATAGCCCAACTCTTCAATGATCTTGTTGATCACTTCACCCTGACTGACCATATCCCCTGTAGACTCATCATAAACCTCCATGATTTCTCCATTTTGACGGAGAGTTTTGACTAGCTGATCTGTGGTTATTTCGTCAGCGTAGTCAACAAGGTCTGCGAGAATGCGTCCCGCATCTAAGTCATAGTCATATGCTACAGAAGTGATAGCCTCAGTTAGGGGGTTCTCTTCCTGTGCCTGTAGTTCGTATATCTCATCTTGAATCTCGTCTTCGCGTTCTTGACGGAACTCATCAGTCACCTCTTCCCCATAGCTACTAGCTACAGATTCTTCTGCGTCTGCTCTGTGTGATTCTGGGTCTGTGAAAGACAACCAAGTCTGCGTACCCCCAATGACAAAAGGGTTGTTTAGTTTTACATAAACCTCAAGGACTTTAGGGTCATCCCCAACTAGTCTAGATTTTGCCTCAAGTTCGTAACCCCTACCTGTTATCTTCTGTGCGTGTGTCTTTCTGAACTCGGCAGTAACCTTTACTTTAGGTTTACCCATGATCTCGTTAACTTGAGAAAGATCACTTGCGAGTTCTTGCTCTGCTTTGCTTATAACCTCGGATGAGAGTTCATACTCACTTGCCTCTAGGTCATCTGCCAAGAACGAGACTCGATTGTCGAGATCACTACCTTTTTCATGCCCGTAGTTCTGATCCGCATCACCGTAGTCTGTGGTGAAGTAGTTCATCGCTCCCCAGTACCCGTCTTTGTTACCTGACGTAGCATCGAACTCGTTGAAGTCGTGGGTAGTCCCGTGATTAACTTTCATCACGACCCCTTCGCCTTCTTGGAAGTTGTAGTCGTTAACCTCACTGGCTTCTAAGATAGGATGACCGCCTACCCATGCATCTAGGTTTTCTTGCTTAGTCTTCTTAACATCACTCGCTAGAACAGTGTCACCTTGGACAGCAGTACCTTGTGTCTTGATAGCCGCGATAGCCATGGCGTTTAAGTCAGCAGGGGTTAGGTGATTCCACTCTACCCCCATACCCATAAGTGCGTGACGGACTTGAGCGATCAAGTCTTTAACTAACTTGGCTAACTTAGCAGGTAGGTTCTTAGGGTTGTTGTTATATTCTGTGACAAGGTAGGCTAGGAATTCCTCAAACCTTTGCTCTGGAGAAGTCTTCGCTTTGTCCACACGGGACATTGCTCTCTCGTATATGTTGCCAAGTTCACCTGAGAACTTCCCAGACTCAACTTGCTCAAATACTTTCTTCAGGCCACCAATGTTAGCCTCTAGTTTCGCTTTAAGTTTTGGGTTTTCTGCGAGTGCTTTGTGCAACATCTCGTGGAGGAAAACCTTGTTAATGGATTCTGCGTTTACTTGATCCGCAACGATGAAAGTTGTCTTGGTCTGGGGGTCGTATAAACCCTCAACCCGCTTAGTCACATCCACGCTTGCATTAGCACGGCCACGTTCTTGCATAGCCTGTGGTAAGTCAGCGACAGACTGCACTACGACAATCTCTTTATTCTTTAGTAATGCCTTAGCCTTGTTGTATGTCGAGGAAAGTAGCGAGGAGATTGTCTCCGTAGTCTCTCCGCTTACCTGACCCTCACCCGTGGAAAGCTTGAGGTCTGATTTTCTTAATGATTCTAAGTCCACAGTTGGATCGCCAACTATAGTCTTTAGTTTTTCTTTCGCAGAATTTATATTACCTTCGGGTTCTGTCAGTGCCGTAACTTCCCCTGTCTCTGGGTTTGTGTACGACCAAACCTCTGTTATCTCATCCTTAGTTATCTCAACGTCAATTCCGTCAATCGCCCCCGCTAATACATTCGGGTCACCGACACTTTTAATCGTCTGAGTCTCTGTCCCAATATGGGACTCTTCATATACCTCTTCAACTAACTGCTCAGTAACCTGCTCAGTCGCTTCAACAACTGTCTCTGTTGTTGGCAACGTCCGTTGGATGCGTTGAGTTAGTGTGTTGGCAATGTCAACCCCCATACCACCCATGTCTAGGAGTTCAACTGCGTCCTCGTATAGCCGACCTTGTTGCTCGGTCATCTTAGGCAAAGACTCTAGTGAATCCACGGCATTATTAAGTGCTGTGATTTCTCTCTCAGCAATATTCTTTACTACAGCCTCTCCTTGCACGGACTCTTGAAGCTCGTCAAGGAATACCAATGTCTCCCCTTGGAAGGAAGGGTGCTTGGAGAGGATATCGTCACGTTGTGCTAAGGCAGTCAGCAGTCGTTCAGACTTCTCGTCTTCCGCTATTGCGTGGTCTTCCGCTTGTTGTATACCAGAATTAAAGCTGTTGACAGCCCTATCTGACAGGGTCTCAGCTAGTTGCTCAGTCCCTTGGTTTTCTTGTTGTGTGTATGACGCCTCTACTTGTTCTTGGGTCTGCGTGTCTACTTGTTGGTACGCGGCATCTACCTCAGATGGGACTACATCTCTGTTAAGTATTTCTTCTTGGCGTCTTATCTTTTCCCTGTGCCTATTAAGTAGTAAGGCCGCCTGTTCTTCTTCAAGGACTATAGCCTCTAACCTTGAGAGTTCAGCCATGTCTTCTGCTGAGAAGATAACCTGCTCTTGCTCTTGTTCTTGTTCTTGTTCTTGTTCTTGTTCTTGTTCTTGTGTCTGACGTAGTTGCTCGTCCAGATGGCTCTGTACTCGTCCAGAGCCGTCTTGGTTAAGCTGTTGGGATAACAACTCTTCCTGTTGTCTTAGATCAGAACCTCTCAGTTCCATTCTCCGCACAGAAGCCCCAGCCACACTAATGCCACCCCCGACTCCGAACCCACCAATGCCTTCTGCCGTGGCAGACTCCCCTACTCCCTGCCAAGTTTTTATTGACGGGTCAACTTCCTGTAGCTTGGTATTTCTGACGTATTGTTCTTGCGCCCCTTCTCCAGCCTCAGTAACTGTCTCCATACCAATGCCGATTACCGATCTTGTAATCGCATTACCCGTTATCTTAGCGGTGAAGGCTTCCTCTATATACCGACCAGCAACTGAGCCAAGTAGTAGAGCTAAGGGGGCGGATTTCGCCATACCCCATTGGCCTAATTCTAGGGCCACCTCTTCTCTAGCTTGAGCCTCGGCCTTGGCTAATGGGATTCCTTGATCAAGTAAATCGTCTCGCTTCTCTAGGTAGACGGGTGCTTTGCCCAACACCTCTTGGGGCATTGATCTTATGTGATCTTGAATATCACCAGACACCCCACCCACAACCATGGCTGTAGATGCCGCGCCAAATGCTTTACCTTTGTAAGCCGTGGAGGCTATCTTCTCCCCAACCTCCAACGCTTTCCGTAAGTACTTTTTCGTGGTTAAGGGTCTTGATGCTTTCGCATACCCTTTAGCGGTTTGACCTGCTAAAAAATCAACAGTTTTGTTCAGGGTCTTACCACCAACACTAACAGCACCTAGACCTTTTATCCCCCAGCCACCCATCAACATAGGGGGCAGTGACCCAAGACCTTGTGCCATGACCCCACCAATTTTACGTCCAGTGAAAGCGTCTGGGTTTAACGACCAACTGCCGTCTGGGTTGTCAAGAAAGAACTCTTCTCTGTTAGCCTCTTTCTGCTCATCGGATAAAGCCGCATGGAGTTCTTCGGAATTCTTCTTCAACCGCTGGATAAACTCCCCGTCCACTCCATCACTGAACAATGTGTCAGCAGTACGTGCGGCACTGGCTAGTCCTGTATTTACAGCCCCTGAAAACTGGAGGGCCATGTCATCAAACCTCCCTGTAGATTTGGGGACATCTGGGACATCTACCCACCTGTCACTAGGTTCAGCGGTTGCCTCTACGGGCTGGCTATCTACCTGACCATTCAGTATGGCGTCCAACTCTTCAGACAGGCTGTCATATCCACTACTATAGGAAGGTTGAATTTCATCTGGTTGAGTTTCCCCCTGACCATTAAGTATAGCGTCCAACTCTTCAGACAACCCCGCGTACCCACTACCTTGTTGGGTGTTAACCTTACTTTCCATGTAAACTCCAGTGTGTATATCTGAGACTAAAAATGACTACCACTCTAACCCTGTGCCAACTTTCCACGCTTTTTTAAGCTGAATCAGTCTTGCCGTTTTCATTTCCTTGGTTATTTTGGGGTCTGGGTTCGCAATCAGAGCGTCTATATTTTTTTGCGCCCTGACCCTATCCTCTACTAGGTCTGGTGGAATATTCCCCAGCAGACCTTCTAATACTGGGTTTTTATAACTCCCAAGAATAGATGCTACCCATTTCTGACCTCCCATCTTACCGGTCATTTGTTCTTTCTTCTGCCTCGCGGTCTCTTGCAACATCATGTCACTAATGGTGGGTATGGTTAGGTTCCGCATACCGTTGGTATACGCAGTCTTATACATCTTGGATAACTCAGCCGCATGGGTAGACTTACTACGGGCGTTACGAGTGATGTCTCCTTGGTCAACCTTCCCGTGCCTTTCTACCGCAGACTTACCAATAGCCTCTTCAGCCTGAGCGTTTATCTGAGTGTTGAACTCCTTGAGGTTTTTATACCCGTAGTTAGAGTCAAGTACTCCCGTTGCGGCATCTGCTGTAGCCACTGCCTTTTTATTGAAGAGTTCCATGGCGTCTGTCATAGAGTTCTGACGCTTGGTTTGATACAACTCTGCGGCACGGTCAACCTTCGCATTCTCTTTGATGATATCTACGGCAGTGTCTGTCCCTGCCTTTATCGCGCCCCGCCAACTCATCTCTGGACTCCTTGAGGTGGTTGACCTTGAGGTGGTTGACCTTGAGGTGGTTGACCTTGAGGTTTTGAGGCCATGGATTTCTCAGTCTCGTCTTTGACGGCCCGTACTCTCTCAGGGTCTTCACCCTTCAGTGCATTAGCAATATGCTCTTCACTAACACCGTAATGCTCCATCAGTTTTGCTACTGATATCTGACTAGCTTTGATGATTGCTTTCTCAGGTACAGGGGTTCCAGAGGCTTCAAAAATCAACTCCTCAATCATAACAACTACTTGCTCAGTGAGGGGTAAGACCATCTCTTCTGGGATTGCATCCCCTGTCTTCTCGTCAACCTTAATAACTGTCATACTAATCATGTCAGCCATACCTTCCACAGAATCTGTATTATTTCCTCCCAGTTTTACGAGACTCTGAGCGATCTCTGGGGTCTGGAGTAACTGATTGGCTAACTCAACATACTGCGCTAACTCACCATCCCCTTGCTCTGGCTGGGGTGATCCTTGTCGTTCTTGTTCTGCCGCGATAAGTCCTTGCTCGTCATACGGGAATTGTTTTCCATTTACTTCTGGCATCTTAGTCTCCTTGTTAAACTACGCGAGAAGGAGTCTGTTGTCCCCTCAGTTGCATTTGCTTCGTGTACTCAGCCCATTGTTCTGGAGTCATGCTTTGACGCAACTTCTCCATCTCAACCTCTGATGAAGGTTTCGTTTGCTTAACGGACGCGGAGGCTGTTGATCCAAAGCGACTTCCTGTAGGAACAGACCCCACTCTATTCATATCCTGTCTTCCCTGTAGAGTACCTTTCGCAGTCTCGTAGGCGTCTTGCTGTTTATCTTCAAACGCACCCCCGATGGCTGACAGTCCGACTGCCGCTAGTTGGTCGTGTTTACCCAAGTCATCCCAGACCGCTCCTAGCATCCCAGTACCCGTGCTTTTCTCTGCGGGCGGTGGGGCTATGTTAGGTTTACCAGCAACCGCTACCGCATCCTTAATCAACCCACCTCCGCCAGTAGTTAGGTTGCTCATTGGTGTTTTCTCTGCCCCAAGAAGAGGTTTTCTTTCACCTAGTGCAAAGGTCTTAGCTCCACCAGATGCAGGGTCATTGACCCGATCACCTATCTGCCCAGCGAAAGCAGACGATCCCCTCGGAACTGGGGGTAGGTCATCGAACTTACCACTGATGTCTTTATAGTTGTCTGCGTTGTATTCCATCAACCCCCCGTTGGGGTTGCCTATGGATGGGGAAGGGGCTGTGGCCCCAGACCCACCCAACCACTCTTCTGCCATTGGAGGCTCATCCTCACCCAAACCATAAGTCTTGGCTCTAGTGTCATTTCTGTTAGCCCCAAACATCTCACCAAACCAACCCCCTTTACGAGTATCAGTTCCATCCTGTATGTCCCCTGCCCAAGCCCCATTGATACTGGAGACCACGGGAGAGTTCCAATACCCCAAGGCCGCACCACCAAAATAAGCTGTCGCGCCAACGATGGCAGTCTTCCACCAGTTCTTGCCGCTGACTGCTGACTTAACAAAGTTGCCGATTCCAGAAAAGATGTTCTTAGTTCCTTTCCATAACTTGCCGAAAAATCCCATGATTACTGTCCTTTAAAAAATGTGTGTGTGGTTGTGGGACTCAGCCCAAGTCGTGTTAATAAAACTGCCATGCGTGGAGGGACAATGAAGTCAGTCGTGACTACCTTAATCGCCCCACTTGTCTTCACCCGCGCAAGTACCTCTCTCAACATTGATACCCCCGCTCCTTTTGTCGTGGTGGTCAGGAGTAAAATTGATAAATGTTTCCGTTCAAACCAAAGCCCTTGATGGGAAATAGCCACCAAAGCCCCTGTCACCTTACCCTCTTCCTCAGAGACCAAGCAGACGTTGGACTTCGTTGATATCGACTCTGTGACTAACTGCTTGATCTTCCCCTTATCTGGCTTTACAGGGAACTTCTCTGCCTCAGTGAGGGCTATGTTCACTACTGCTGGTAAGTCTTTTAATGTTGCCTGTCTAGATAGCTTCGTCAAAGTTAAATTGTCCTTGTGCGGCTTTTACCCCAGCAGTAGCGGCTTTTGCCGCATCAATGGTGTAGCGTTTCGCATTGTTGGCAGAGTTAACTGGGGTGATAAAGTTGCTGGAGTCTGCTGGTGTTGCAGATGAAACTGTAGGGTTGTAACGACTCGTCCGACCCACATCGTAAGCATCAGTGTCTGTGTCAAGAGTGTTGTAGGGGTCAGCGTTGTACCGTGGAGAGGTGACATTACCAACTAACTTCGAGGCGTCCTCCTCAAAGTTGAACCCTGAGACGGATGGGTTGTAGGTTGGGGTGTTTGCCACATTGGCTACATCTGAACCCCCTACCCAGTATTTGTCATTGTGAACCCCTGTACCTCTGCTGTACTGGCCTTCCGTATCAGCAATACTCCCTATGTCAGTATAGGCAGTAGGGTCAAAGTTACCGTCTTTATCGAAGTGATTTGCATCGTAACCACGGGCATCATACCCGTACACATTGAAGCCACCATCACCATATTTCGTACCAGCTATAAGGCCCGATAGGTTTGTGTCTACGCCTGTTACTTGATTGCTGACACCCGTTACTTGTTGACCAACCCCTGCTACGAGACCACCAACGCGGTTTACGTTAGTGTTGACACCTGTTACTTGATTACTAACACCTGTTACTTGATTACTAACACCTGTTACTTGACTACTAACACCTGCTACTTGTGTACCAACACCTGCTACGAGACCACCAACACGGTTTACGTTAGTGTTGACACCTGCTACTTGTGTACCAACAGCATCTACTTTGCCACCAACAGCATCTACTTTTCCGCCAACAGCATCTACTTTTCCGCCAACAGCATCTACTTTTCCGCCAACAGCATCTACTTTTCCGCCAACAGCATCTACTTTTCCGCCAACCTCAGTAATCCCAGTGTCTACACCAGTGAACCTACCCCCTATGGTTGTCATATAATCAGAGAAGTCGAAATCAGTAGATTGATCGATGTTAGTTACACGGTTATCAATATTAGTCACACCGCCTGAAGTCACCCCTTTTAATGCCGCGGTTATGGTACTGGTAATTTTATTGGATAGCCGTGCCTCATATGCGGCAAAGTCGAAGGTTCCTGTGGTATCTGTGGTATCTGGGGTATCTGGGGTATCTGGGGTATCTGGGGTATCTGGGGCTTGTTCTTTATTCCCGTCTTTATCTAATCCAAATTCATTGAACCCTTTTAAATTGAATCCAGCTTCATTGAATCCAGCTTCATTGAATCCAGCTTCATTGAATCCAGCTTCATTGAATCCTTTTAAATTGAATCCAGCTTCATTGAATCCTTTTAAATTGAATCCAGCTTCATTGAATCCTTTTAAATTGAATCCAGCTTCATTGAATCCTTTTAAATTGAATCCAGCTTCATTGAATCCAGCTTCATTGAATCCAGCTTCATTGAATCCAGCTTCATTGAATCCTTTTAAATTGAATCCATCTTTATCGAATCCGTCCTCATCGAAAAGTTTTTTATTCCCAAGTCTATCAACTCCAGCTTCATTGAATCCATCTTTATCGAATCCAGCTTCATTGAATCCAGCTTCATTGAATCCTTTTAAATTGAATCCAGCTTCATTGAATCCAGCTTCATTGAATCCAGCTTCATTGAATCCAGCTTCATTGAATCCACTAGTATCAAACCCAGTATCATACAACGATAACAAATCAGCTTTACCAATGTAATCATACGCTGGGTTATTAGGATCAAGAGCATCCATAGCCCGAAACCAATTCGCTAACGCTTGTGGTGTGAAGGTTGACTCGCCAGTGTCTGGGTTTACTATCTGTTTTGAGATTTCTGCCGCAGTCTTTTCTTGACTTTTTATCTCGTCATAAACCCCTTGAAGGTTCTCCTTTTCTATCTGCTCATTAACCCAAGCTTGGTTTATTTCGATGGACTTGGGGTCGGGTGTGGGGTCGGGTGTGGGGTCGGGTGTGGGGTCGGGTGTGGAAATCACATTAGAAAGATTTACATTGATTAGCTCATTGTAATGTTCCCCGTTAATTGTTACTGTCCCGTCATGGTGAATGATGGTTGTGGATGGGGTTAAGTCTGGGGGGAAATACGGCCACTCAGGTGACATACTTAGTGTATCTAGCTGTATAACCCCGCCTACTACCCCAAACGCGGTCTGCATATACTCGTTTAAGTTACCTAGATTTGTAACGTTCCAATTTGCACCAGCCTCCCCCAGAGTCGCAACCGATCCGTGGTCGTAGGAGGACAGGTTCACTGTATACCTACCGTCTGCGTCAGTCTCAAACACATCTATAGTACCGTCCATTTCAGCGGACGGCCCCCGTTTACTTTTTACTAGGGCTAGGACGTTTGACGAGTTCCCATCTTTATCAAACTTAACCACGTACCCTACCCCTTGAGAATCAGTGATCGCTTGGAAGAGATCATCCCCAGATTGCCAAGTAATACTGGCATCGGTAGCTTGTATAGAACTGGACGGCCCCATAAACCCATCAACAGAATTATAAAAAGTAGGGTCTTCCAATTTCTTTGGTGTTTTAAGCTCAAGGCTGTACGTCCCATCCTCATGCTGGACTCTCTTCACATCGCTTGTAGAGAGTTTTGTGCCAAAGGAGGAATTGTAAGCCTCTAGAATGTAAGGGGTGAGCAGGTCACCTTGCTTCGTGAAATTGGAAGTAGTGTCTGTGGATGAAAGTGCGAATGGATTTGTAGTGTGGGTGTCTGATTGTAGATACCCAACCACCGCATCTAGCGCGGAATCCACTGGCAGACCAGTGACCTGAGTAGCTAGAGCACTTACAGTCTCTATAATACTCTGGCTTGTTAACTGATCCATCCACGCATCTGCGGTATCAATAACACCAGCCTTGCCGTGGAAGAAAGCGTTCTGGACTAGCTGACCTATACTTTCCCCAGTCGCTATCCCAGAGGCTAATTGGGCTATAGGTGCCTCTACTAACCCAGCGTTGACGATATTCTTAATGAGGTTACTCGCCTCAGTAATCGTACCGACATTGCTTAGGGACAGGGGTTCCATGCCGTTTGTGTACACGAAGTCGTACCCAGCCTCAACTAGACTAGTTACTATATTAACTACTGGTATGTTGTTAAGCAGAGAACTAGCGATACCGCTGGGAATAAGGTTATTGTCTTTAGCAACCCACTTACCTTCGTTGTAGACATCCCCGTTATGCAGTTGCCCTGTGAATAGTTTCTCTTTTTCAAACCCCCCACCCAAGTTGCCGTACCTAACTAACTCACCAGTGGAATTACCCTCAGAATCGAGACCTGTTAAAACAGGGAGGTATTTACTGACCTCTGGGCTGTCATATATAAATTCCCCAGTGGCACTGTCGAAGTGTGACCAAAAAATCGCGTTCTCTGTTAGGAAGTTTTCCAACTCAGAGGAATCTATGTTGTACATCTCCGCGATAATGTCGTTGGTAAACCCATGCGCGGTAGTGATGTCTAGAATCTGAGCCGTGGTCAACTCATCTGCCCTCTGGGAGGCATCTATTGCGTTAGCTATGAACTGTTGCCCCGCTGGGTTTAAGTACCCATCCCCAGCGAAGAGGTGGTCATAGGTGGTAGGGGGATCAGGATCAGGGGTAGTCGCAGTATTCCCTACGATGCTTTTAGCGAGTTCTGGGGGGGCGTCTGAAATAGGGGAGAAGTTAGAGTCTTGACCTGCAAAAACCCCGTTGGAGACAACCTGACCGTTGGGGAGAATCCCAGAAAATGCAGTCTCGTCAAAGTTCGTGACTAACTCACCTGTTAATTCATAATTCTCGTTAAGGCCTCCTAAGTTAGGGAGGTAATCCTCACCAATATCTGTGTAGTCAATGCGTCCCGTTGCTTTATCATATCTACCCCAGAACTCTGCGTTGCCAGTTAAGAAATTAGAGACCTCTGCGGCTTCAATACCATAGTACTCTCCGACTGCTTGAGTGCTAATCCCAGATTGGCCCAACCTCGACATAATAGCATTAGTGGAGTACCCAACATCCTGTTGTGCCGCAATATAATCACCTAGAGACAAGTCCATACCATCGGAACCGTAAAGCTGGCCTTGTATACCAGCCTTTGAGTTAGACACAAGCTTATTTATAGATGCGTACCATGGATCAGTAGTACCCCCTTTCAATAGGGCAACTTTCTCTGCTGTGGTGAAGGGAAGGAGCGTGGTAAAGTAGTTAGGTTGCAATGTCGTTGATATCAACTGACCCTTTTTGTAGAAAACCCCATTAATCCAACGCGAATATGGGGCTTCTACCCTCTCTGTATTAGGAAGGTAGCCAATGTTCCCCTTAAATACACGTTGACCCCCGTCTAGGAGAACCCCAGAGAAGAGGCTACCGTCAGGGTTAGTGTATGTATATGTATTTCCGAACTCATCCGCTAACGCGTTAGCATCAAAGGTTGCCGTGACCAAAGGCTTACCGTACAGATCAGTCCCTAGTTTACTGAAGGTGCCTTTCTCTTTGGAGTAGTGACCCCAGAACTCAGCGTTACCCTTCATAAAAGTGGCAACAGACTCTTTATCGTTTGGAATATTGTAAAGGGCCGCAATGATGCTATGGGCTGGGACGCCCCCCGCTGTTTCCGAAACCCCCTCTATATGATCCTCTAAACCAGTTAAGATGCTAGTGGAACTGGCACCCTTCTCCCGTGACCAGTGTACATACTCCACAATTTGGTTCCATGAGTAGCGACCACCACTAGCGGCACCAGCGAGCCACCTCAAGTCATGACCCGTGTACATACCATATTCTAAATCAACATCCCCCCAGAACTCTTGAAACTCTTGCGGCTCCCATCGAGGATCAGTCCCTTTATACTCACCAGTTTCTAAGTCTACATCCTTCCAAAAGTCTGCGTAGTCATCAATAACATTACCGTCTTCGTCTGTTGATGTCCAGATATCCTCACGAACCTTAGCGGCAAAAGCGCGGGGTTTCTGGGTAGGTGAAGTTAATTTTTTCCCAAAATCAGAACTGGCCCCAAGCCTCCAATTGATCTCCCACCCACTGCTAGGATCGTACCCCCCATTCAAATGCCAGCTAAAACTGATCATACTGTTATGCCCCTACTGGTGCTGGTGCGTTATACTGTAAATCTGAAACCTGCTGTTGGACACCTAGAGCCGCAGAGTCAAATGCTAATAGAACTTCTATTGAGTCTTCAGCTTTCCCCCAAACTTGATCGATAACCGTGGTCTTATCCGTATCCGATAAACTAGAATCTTGCTGTATAGTCACAAGGGCCGCAAGAAACGATGAGTAGATCGTGGATGCAGATCGGGAGGTCTGTGCTAAGGAGTTGAAGTTTGACTCTAAAGTCAACAAGTTCCCACGCATACTTTCATCTAACCCCTTCATAGCGGTTTCGTGCAACTGAACATCATCCTGTGTTTTCAGGAGCGCATCGTTCTTAGCTGTTATTGTGCCACCGCCCCCTACCGTACCAGCGGCTGTTGTGACCTCCCCAGTTGTAGGGTCAATTATTGCATTGGCGTATTCGCCAGTGCCTAAAGTCTGGTTGTAAACCTGATCTCTTGCTGTGGTAGCTATGTCCGCTTGGGTCTGTAGAATACCTCCACCGCCCACTCTATTTGGGTCAGTGGTATCACCTGTGGCAGAGTAAACCCCAGTTCCTACTTGCTGTTCGTAAGCGGCTTTAGCTCTAGCTGTATCAGCGGCTTGTTGCTGGGCTGTAGTTAGTCTCTGGTCGCTTCCTTGAGATGTAATTAATCCACCACCCCCTATAAAGGCTTGTTTCTCTGCCTCAGTCGCGCCAGCAGGGGGAGTCCCGTAAATACCAGTTCCTGTTTGTTGTTGGTACGTCTGATTTGCTAAATCTTTCTTAAACCCCTGAGCTTGTGACGCAGTACCAAATGTGTTCATGGCATTTTGGTTAGCTAATCCTTGGGTCTGATAAGCCTGTGCGTCTGCTTGAGCAATAGGTAACGCGGCAGATAAAGCCGCCTCTTGACCCGCTTGAACCCCCATACTGGAGTTCAACAACCCACGTTTGTTTGCCGCTTGAGATGCCCTAGTCTGCGCTCTCTGCATTAACGGGTTATCATTCTGCATCAGATTTGTCATCTGACCCTGAACGGTAGCGGCCTGTGTGCCTGATGTCTGCAACGTCCCAAGGGAGGGTAGCGGTTGTATACCTGTTGGCTGAGTATAATTTAACAATCCGCCAGTGTTATTGCCGACCCCGTAATTTAACTGTGTATTAGTTGCCACTTTCTGACTCCTTGTCTGAAGAGCATTCAATTAAAACTGTGTTTGGGGATGCCGCTTCATTAAAAGACTTTCTGATGCCCTTTCTCCCAAGAGTGCCACTTGGTATTTTGCAATAAGAACTAACCGCGAAATTCGCGGCCTTCCCTGCAATAGTTTGTGTGACAGAACACCCCGTTAAAAAAACTAAGCACAGTAGTAAACTAACGCTTTTCATAGTTGCGTCCTCCAAAGACTCTTAAAATATAATAGATAAGGAGAGCCTTGCTTGGTCTCATCCCCTGTTCTTGCATGGCCGTTAAAAGCACAAAATCTGCTTGCTTACGGGTAAACCCTAAATACGCAGACTCTTTTGAATATAAAAAATCGTGGGTAATGGAGGGCAATCTGATGAAGTGCGAATTGTCATCAACGTAGACCTTAGCGATAGCAGGGACTGAGGCAAAGTTGGTTTTAAAACCGCGTGGGATTACCACCTCATCCCCATCGTTTGTCACATACGTTATCGGTGACGTCAGGATGTAAGCGTCTTCCCCTTCTACCGCCTCAACGGTCAATTTCCCTTTAAACATAAAACACTCCCATAATCTCTTGTAAGATAAACACCGCTAATGAACTCCCAAGAGCCGCTAAGAAAATCAGCCAGAACATAGTCACGACAGTCTCCCAGTACTCCTTCATTTCACTAGAGTGATGGCATCGAGCCACCCCAACTGCGAGGCTAATGCATACCCGCAAGCCCCGTACACCCCCCCCTTGATTTGGGTCAATTGGGTATGAATGTCATCGAGAGTCCTTTCCAACTCATCGATTCGCTGTTTATGAACCTTAATCGTAGTTTCCATTTGACTGCAAGACCTCTCGTCCATCTATCTCCCCCTGATTAACTCATCTAGTTGCCGTTGGTATCTGTCGATTTTTGCTCGATCCAAATTGCTAGGCGAGTCCAGAAGTTGAAGTTCAAATATCTTATCTTCCAAATCGTTCTTCCTGATGTTGCTGAACTCTTGATGCGTCTGAGTCTGTGCATCATCGAATGTTTCAGCCGATACATATCTAGCATCTGCCCAAAGCAACGCACCTATCGACATGGTAATAATTGAAATTCCAGCACTCATCATAATTCCTAGGGTTGTGGTGGTCTTGTCCATTGGTTAGGGTTTAACTGGATACACAGGGTTAAAAACGTCTGCTGTATTGGCTGGTAAATCCCTGAGTGCTTGGCGGTAGGTTGTCATATCCGCAGTCATGGTTACATCGGTAGATGCAGTCCAATCTGTTTCAGCTAACAGTTTATCTCTCTGTTCTCTAAGATTCGCCCATGCGACTTCTGACTCTGTTGCTAAATCCTCTGCTGTTTTAGTGACTGCTTGGTGTGCCAGAATCCACTCACCAGATACCAGTGTTGGTGTCCAGACTTTGACTAACTTCTCACCGTCAGCCAGTGTCGGTGTTACTTCGGTCACTGGGTACATATCGAACTCAGCAAGGTCAGCTAAACTCGGTTGTCTTGGGAATGATGTATTTGAATTGTCTTTTCTCAACTGACCTAGTGAGTATGGATATTGCTCTACTACGTTGTCGATTGCTTTTAGATATAGCATTGTTATTTCTCCTTTGTCTGCTATGCGTTAGGGTCTACATCAGCACCAGCGGTTACTGTGCCGTTGACTGTGAAGTTACCACCCGTACCTGAGTTAGTACCCAAGGCACTGGTGTCATCGAACTTCATATAAATGAGTGGGTCTGCGATAGTGCCAGCTTCAATTGCTGGGGTTAAGTCTTTGGGATAACCGAGTTGGTCTACGAATAGGTTGCGGTTGGATTCTTGAGAGAAGTCTATGTAGTCTGTCGAGAAATAGTGGACAACTACATCACCATCTAGACCATCTTCCCGCACCGAATTTCTTGCACCAATTGTTTGCTGTGTAATGTTTGATGACTCTATATAAGCATTGTTAAAATTAGTTGACGCTCTCGTCTGGTTTGAGCCGTTTAGATACATGTGATCTTTAGCGTTATTTAGGTCGATAGACCCCAAGACCGTGTACCATGTGTCGGAGGCCGATGTAGAATTATAATCAGACCTTCTTTGATAGACGGCAGAACCAAATCCGTCTTGATTGCCATAAGCGGTAAAGTGATAATCTGACCCCCCACTACTAGAAGTCCAAAAATGCATATAAGCTGTGCTTGCGCTTCCTAATGACAACAAAGCCCCAGTACCTGTCGCTGAATCTTTCTTAAACGATATTAAGTAGGTATATGTTTTAGTGTCACTAGCGATTGAATCTGAATTTTGTAACCCTGTGCCTAAAGCACCATCAAAATTAGCACTCCTAGCCCAAAACTCAGACCCACCCCTCGCCCCTGTGAATGGCCCAGAGTTGACAGTAAAGTCACCACCGCTACCTAGATTATTCCCAGCATCATTACCTCGTAGTGGTAATGCAATCAGTGGGGTTGTTCCTGTTTCTGAGATGACTTGTCGAACTGGTTTAGGTTTGTTGGTGTCTGAGTCCCAGAATGGGTTGGAGGTTGCTAGGTCGGTGTAGGAACTATCGACCCAATACTCCCCAAGGCTCCCGTCTATAAAATCTATATAGTTGAAACCATTACCTATAATAGCTTTTGTTGCTATCGACCAAGGAATGTTTAAGTTATTATAAGTAGACCAATTGGTACTACTTGTCACATCAATACCATTGATGATAGCGTGGCGTTTATTGGTGTCGGAAGTATCTAATGAAATTTGAATACAATGACTTTGACCTCTAGTATATCCCGAATTTGGAAGAGCGTATGTTGCACGAACCACAGCAGTCATATCTATGCCGTTATAGACGGTAAAGCTTATAGGGTTAGCAACTGTGGCTGTTAGTCTCAAACATAATTTCTGGATGTTTGTTGGATCACTTGCATCAATAAAATCTAAGGCCTGAGGGCCAAGGGTTGGGGATACCTTATACCAATAACTAAAAGTAAGTAATTTGTTGTCTGCAGGCACACTTAGCGCTGTGGTTTCCAAATAATCATTCGTCCCATCAAACTCCGATGCAGAACAATTCCATTGATTAGGCGCACGACCAGCCGTATCCAGCACCCCATTCACCGTGAAGTCACCACCCGTTCCAGAGTTCGACCCAGCAGTAGCCGCATCAGTCATGGGTAGGTAGAGAATAGGACTTGATGGGATGGTGGAGGATGGCTTGCCGTCAGAGTCTATGAACAATCTGCGGTTGGATTCTGTTGATAGGTCACGGTAGGTGTAGTCTAGGAAAACGTGGGCGATACGACCAGGAAAATAATTAGAAGAACTGCTTTTTCCCACAGAAATTGGAACTGTTGTAAACCCTATATTGACATTAGTATAATCCCCCCATACGACAGATACCGGGATTTCATCATCAATATAAACGTGTCTTTTATTTGTATCACTTAGGTCAATTGAGGCCGAAAGGTGGTGCCAAGAATTTCGCAATGCACCACTGTATGTAACTCCATCTCCAAAAGTCACATATGCCGCCACAGTACCCGAAGAATCTCTACTATATACACTAAATTCATTGTGGCTGTACCCATAATATACATCGAACTTTGAGTTGCTAAAAAGATACTCCGTACCCCATGTATTCGAACTAAGATACACCCAAGCACTGAAGGTAAAAACATTACCATCAGAATTACCCGTGAGGTCAGAACTCCGACTCAGATAATCATTCGTTCCATCAAACGATACACCCTCTGGGTCTACTGCGCCCGATACGGGTGTCGTACCCAGTAATTTCTTCTCAATACTCATGCCATCGCCAGCCCTGAAGCAACTCCATACCAAATAGTGCCACCGTCCACTGTGGTAAAAGTCAGTACGTCTATCCCAGCGGTGGTTAGTGTTGGTTGTGTGGCTTCGGCCCAATCTACAGACGTAGGCCAATTGACATTCTGTGATCCACCATCGGTTAATATCAGAGTGAACGCGCCCCCTTTCCCTGTTGCTGGCATATTAACGAATGAGAAAGTTGTGGTTGAAGTGTCTACCGTTGCTGTGACTACGTTACCCAGTGCTAAATCAATATCCTGTGCGCCACCACCAACTGAACCAATAGCATTAACAGTTTCCGCATAGTCTTTGAGTTCTGGTCGCTGGAGAACATTGTCTGCCATGTTGATTGATGCTGTGCGGGTTTCTGCAACGTCAAGTTTAGAAGTGTCAACATCATAGGCTTGCACTGTTGAACCAATATCAGCATCTTTTAAGATGGTTGCATCAGCAGTTTCAAAAGCCGTTGCCGCAGATGTTGCCGCAGTTCCAAGACCCAATGATGTGCGACCAGTTGCCGCAGTTAAGCCCGTTGCACCACCATCCCATTTGGTGTCTGTGTTAGTGTCGGTAAATAGCGCACCACTTGGTACATTTGTTAGTACCTGACTATCGTCTACTTTTGCATCAAGCTGAGTCTGAATCGCGGAGGTTACTCCATCGGAGTAGTTAAGTTCAGCAGTTGTGGCTGTAACACCATCTAATAGGTTAAGTTCTGCCGCAGATGATGTTATGTCTGTAATGTCTGCTACAAACAAGGAACCCCAACTCAAAGAACCCGCAGTAGAGCCAGCAGTTAATACCTTGCCATTATTGGTTGTGCTGGTAGCTGGGACATGAAGGTTACCATCACCTGTCGGGTGGGTATAATTACTAATAGCCAACCACGATGATCCTGAATAAACTTTAAGATCATTAGTGGACGTATCAAAATACAAATCTCCAGTGGTAAGAGCGTCCCCATCGTTATCAACTGTAGGGTCGGAAGATTTAGCACCTAAATAAACGTCATCAAAATTATCCAATGCCAGTTCTGCCGCAACTTGTGCAACTTGCGCGGCTGTTTCTGATGCTGACGCATTAGTTTCAGAAGTTGCCGCATTTGTCTCAGAGGTAGCCGCGGCTGTTTCTGATGCTGACGCATTAGTTTCAGAAGTTGCCGCATTTGTCTCTGCGGTTTCTGCCGCAGTTTTTGCAGTCTCAACATCAGCTACGTTGATTGCCAATGACCACTTGCTTGCCGCTAAGTCTGTGGCGAATGTCCCAGCTGTGTGACCTACGAGACAGAAGTATAAATTCTTTGTAGAGGAATCTTTTACGGTGTCGTGGAGAACATACGCTGTGGTGGTTGTCCAATCACCTTTCCAGTTGTAAGGTGAGTAAAGCACCAAGTCACCAGATGTATCGAACCCAATAGTCTTACTTGCTCGATTAGCCGCAGACTCAGAAATAAGCTGATCTGCTGTCGTTCCAACAGGGAGTTTTACTGACCGTGTAGTTACTAACTCGACATTATCAAACCCAGTTTCGTCAGCATCTACCCTATCATTAATGTCAGTTGCCCTAGCCGTAGTCCCAGATATTAAGTCCGAAGGCTTTGTATAAAACGCGCTCATTTAATTAAACCTCTAGTTGAATAATTCACGGTAACTCCCTGAAGTGTGAAAGAAGGGTCAGTGGCACTGGAATGGTAGACCAGTAACCCAAAGTTTTTGCCAGTGCCGTTCAAGTGAATACCCGAATGGGTCACTATCGTGGAAGACCATGTGAAGCTTCCCCACTCATGTGCGCTCCACAACCCACCACTCCCATAGACAACAACATCCTCAAAGTTTGCAGTAGTAACCCCGCCAAAATCGTAGTCAACATTAAACCGCACCGTTGCCTCGTTACCAGCGTCCATCTCTATAAGGAGTTTTCTAAAACGCTTTTTTCTGTGGGATGATTTGAATGAATTAAAAGGAAGTCGTAAAAATGATTCTATGGCTGTGCCAGCAAAAGAGTTGCCCGTATCCAACTGCATTACACTACCATCTGTACACCCCATATATTTCTCTGATAGGGCTGTGGGTGTGTGTGATATTAACCAAGTAGTCCACCCGATTACGGTGTTGTTTATGATGGTCGCAACGGCAACTGTCTTATCAGAGAAAAATAGACGGTACTGGTTCTTTCGGTAATTAATAGAAGACCCCACCACCAAAGACTCCCTTTTTTCTATATACGAGGTTATAGGTGTCGATAAAGAGGCAGTGTTAAAATCCCCGAAACTCTGGGTAGTTTGTAGGTAAGTCACGTTCCTACCATTGAACCAAATCAACCCAGCGTCTACAATCTCTGTTGTCTTTGCAGTAACGCCTAGCTCTGTTGAAAATGTTTTTAAATCCCAATCTGCTGTGGATGTCCCGTAAAGAATACTTACGTTATCCGCCCCAGTTATAACCAAAGCGTTACCACGCATGGAATCTATATTGGTGATCTCTGAGCCAATCCCTAACTCACCAGCACCCGTGTTCAGAGTCCATGAAGTAGGATCGCCAACACCAGAGTGTTGGATTGACCCGCCCCCGAAAGACAGGAACAGGTGGTTTTTGTGAACACCAACATGGGTTGGTGTATCTGTGGTCATGCCAGTGGTTAGTTGGGTAAATGTAGTCCCGTCAAACTGAAAAGCCTTATTCTTCCCATCAACTCCATACATCTTATCTGTCGCTGAAGACCCAGTGAAGTTGTGATTAACAAACTCAAAACTTCCCCCCGCTACGAGCGTGGGTGTAGTGACTACTGCCCAACCTGAAGCAGTGGATTTGTGCATTACACACGCTGTACCAGCCGCGTTATTTCTAAACGCATAAACTACATCGTTGTATTCCCAAACACCCAGAATGTCTCCTGAGCCAGCAACAATAGCTGGGGTCGCGGGAGAAACAGACCCATCGTATAGAGCGTACCCCGCTATACGACTGTAGCCACCAGAAACAGCCGCCTCATAGTTCTGAGCTACAATAGCGTGACCCGCTGGTATGGACATGGCAGGGGAGACTAAGTCCAACCCACCCCTCAATGCCCATGTGCTTGTTTGGACTGTCATGCTAGAGGTGTGCTTGCAACATAGGCGTTTGGTAAGAACTCAGCAGATAAATCAGCAAGTCGTGCAGTCAACTGCATATTGGCATCTTGATATAACTCAGGGGCATCCTGCTCTGCGGCAAGATACAACATTGCTTGGTATAAAATGATGTCGTGATACGCGGAATCAACTAACGGTACGTCAGTGTTAGCAGATAATGTTTGGGGGGTTCTTATGTAGGAGAATTCAACAGTCCCTATTACATCTGGAACAGCGTTAAACTTTATAGACTTGTTTGGCTTTATTGTGAACTTGGTAGGAGTACCACTGGTTGAGAGGGTGTTATCAAAATTCTCCCACGGAACGTGTTGGAGATAGAATTTTGAACTGCCTGACGTAGAGTGGATAAAAGAACTGGTATCCCACCGTCTTAAAGTGGGGGATAAGGCCAGATCACCTACAGGATCGTAGGTTTGGGAATCCACAACAGTGTTAAAGCTACCCTCTTGCCACAAAAAATTCCAATCCCTCTTGTTTTGTACTGCTACCCACGCTCTATTAACCCAGTTGACCACCTTCTTTTTTACACCAGTTTGGGAAACAACAGATAAGACCCCAGTTTCATTAAGACCAGATTCTTTTATCAGAGTGTCACAGAGCGTGAGATAGTTCATTTAAGCTACCTTGGTGTATGGAAAGCGTTTGATGTCGCGGGTAATTTCTTCGCCCTTAGTGTCTCGCTCAAACGTAGTAATAATACAATCGTCTAACATGGTTAAAAGTGCGGAGGAGACGTTAACTTCCTTCTCGCGCTGAATCTGGTATGCCACCCCGTTCATCTGGGCAACTACATCCCCAGTATCTTCCTGAGTATTATGAAAAATAACTTTTGAACGTCTAGACCTGTCGGCTCTTTCTTTAACTAGAGGTTTTTTAGTTTCCATGAGAATCCTTTCTTAAAATTAAATAAAAATAAAAGAGCCGCCAACGAGGGCGGCCCCAATACCTACTTGACACTGACTCCTAGTCAGTTACAGCACACTCTAAACGAACCATATATAGCTCATTTAAAATAACAGTACCCGTGTATGCTTTCCAACCGATGTGACCACGTTGACCCAAAGGGTCTGACTCACTAGGGTGTGGATTAACAACAGACGGGGTGATAGAACTTCTACCTTTTAATGGAACAATTCCGAAGGCGTCACGCGCTAAGAACAACGCTGGGTATACATCTGCTGATGTTCCCGTGGTTGAAATCATAGACCCTTTAGCACCACCACCATCAGTCCAAGGAGCGAATACAGTCGAGGTTAGATATCTAACATCCTCTACCTTTCCGATCTCAGACTCATAAGGAGTGAGTTGCCCATACTTTTCAGTAGGTGTAAACCCCGCCATAGAGCGGATGTCTCCTTCCATATCAGGATGTACTAGACAAATGAATGAAGGAGCGACAGCTTCAGTACCGTAACTTGGTGTAGAACGAACAACCTTAGAGATTGCTCTAGCGTTCTGACGCTTTAAATCACGCGTAACCTTGCGTTGCTGAGTTAACGAGATAGCTGTGTTCACAGCACTTCTAGCCGCACCGTTAGTCCATCGAACAGAAGTACCAGCTTTCAAAACATTAAAACGTAAAGTTTCAATTGTTTGTGCGGCTTGTTCGCCCAAAATCTCAACAGACTCCTGTAGAACAGGGTCTTCGTGGGTGTCTTGCACAACATCAGTGATGGTAACTAAATCACCGTGTTGAGCCAATGTCACGGCCTTATCGGTGACAGACAACTGTTTAGACGTTGGGGTAACACCCTCCGTCAGCGCGGTTGTCGCTACAGCCAGACTATCGTATCTACGAAACTTAATAGTCTTAGATGATTTAGTTGGGATAGGTTTCGCCTGTCCAAACTTTTCAATTACTAAGTAAGGCAATGCCCTCTTCAGTAACTCTCTTTCTGCGTATGCCGCAGTACGTGGGGTGATGTCCCCATATTCAGTATTAGCCATTTTTAAATGTCCTTATTCAAAAAATTAATTAACGTCTATACGCTGTTTTTAAGTCAGGGTCATTTCGCTCAAGGTAATCGAAGACAGCGTCTGGATCACTTGGCATACCACCAGAAACACTCGCGTTGTGTTTCGATGAAGGCGTAGTTCCCTCTGCTAATTGCTTTCCTCGTTTTTCCTTGATCCTTTCGACCTCTGACTTCCCAGACTTCACAGGGGTGCTTCCATCTCTAGAACTATGAAAGTACTGGAGTAGTTGAATTGCGTCCTGTGCGTCATCTGAGTTAACTAGTTGTCGGATGGGTGTGGCGAGACCCGAAACCCAAGAAGAAAATTCTTCTGAGTTAACTTGATCTTTCCAATCTGGATAAGTGTCAGACAACACCTTTTCTTGCAGAGCTTTACCTCTAGCTTTTTCAGCCGCAAAAAGGGGTTGGACTATCTTATTTACAGCTTGTTCTACATTTCCATTTCCGACTGCCGCTGGTCTATGGCTCACCAGAGCCTCAACTGCGGCTTTTGCCTTCTCTTCATCTCCAGAGTAAAGATCGTCCACGATCTTTCCAGAGTCTAGTTGAGGAGGTTTGGCAACAAGTCTAGGTGCAACCTGCCGCGCCTTCAGCGTGTTATTAACTTTCTGAAGTTCATTTATTTGACGCTGTAGAGCGGACACTCTTCCCTCGTCCGATTTGTACTTGTGCTGAAGAGTCTCAAAATCCTTCTTTAACGCGCCAAAATCACTTGATGGGTCTGGGGATTCCTCAACAACAACACTTTCTTTATCGGCACTATCGGCAACAATCTCCGTAGTCACCTCTTCAACAATATCCTCCGAAGTCTCTGCTTCAGCGGTCACCTCTGCGACAGCCTCAACTTTATCCTCAGAATCCTCGTTAAAAATGGCGTCTAATTCTGCCTCGTCAACCTGACCTTCCTTTAGTTCCATAACACTTCCTTGTGTAGCGGCTGTTTAAAGCGGCTATTTATCCATAATCAACACTTACAGAACTACGGATTCCAGACTGTGTGTCCTTCGGTAGTTTTGAAAGTTCCCTAAATGCTTTAATGTAACCACGAATGAACTGTGTCTCTGCGTGGCTCATAGATGCCGACTCTAAAGTAGAAGTCGCTATCTCTAATTCTTTACTATAGAAATCTGTAACTGCACCCCATGTGGCTGAACGTGGATCAACCTCCATCAGATACCGCTACCCATTTTCTCTTTCATTGCCATCTCTAATCTGCGGTTATTTTCTCGCATCATGTCTACTCCAATCTTCTTGTCTGCAACCTCACCACGGTAATTCTCACCCAGTGCTTTCGCCTCTGATGATCTCTGTGACGCCATGTCAGCTTGCTGTAACTTAGCCATTGCAACCTGCCCGTCTTGTTGTAACTGGGCTTGTTTCAACTGACCGTCTTGCTGAATCTGTTGCTGTTTCAACTCAAGGTGGGCTTGCCCTAGTGGATCAACGGGCTGTTGCTGTTGTTGCATTTGCTGTTGCATCATCTGTTGTTGCATCTGCATTTCTTGCTCAATCTCAGCGTCTGTTTTGACCACTTCGTTTGGATCGATCTGCATGGATGTGACTACCCGTCTATAAAGGGCAGGTACGTCAGTTAGAGGTTGGAGCAAAGGACTTCCTGCTATGTTGATTAACGCCATAGCATTCTGTGCTTGCATCTCTTTGACGATTAGATGAGAAGAGCCACGGGCATGAATCTTCATGTCCCCCTTGGACTCTTCGTTCTCAGAAAACTGCATATTCCAATCATACAAGCGTTGGATAAACGGTAAGGTTATACCGTCATCCCAAGCTTTGATCGCTCTCCGCAACACCGTGTTCGCGGAGTTCATAAGAATGGACATCCCTGTCGCTGTGTTGACGGGCTGTGCGCCCGCCTCTCCCTGTGCTACTGAAGGTAATCCAGCCTCTTCATCGGCTAGTTCACGTGCGACATTAAACAAGGCAAGCAACTCCTGTAGATGCCCGTTAATCTCAAACGTACCAAAGGCTTGTTGAACATTTGCTGTCAACCCCTTTGCCCTCCAAATCTTTCTTGGGCGTATAGCCCAATCACCATCAACTGGCTCAACTGAACCCTCATTGATGACAATCTGTGGTGCAGTGGACAGTCCAGCATTGTCCATTGCCATTCGCCAACTGGCATTCATTGCCCTCTGACTGTTATTCATTAATCGTGGAACCCCAATCCCAAAGAGGGACGTTCCTGATTGCTCCCATGTAAACACGGAATATGGCATATCCTCTGTGTCTAGGATGTTCATAGTTGCCCTGATGACCTTACCGTCAACAAACCACACGATGCCACTGACAACGTCTAACTCATCTTCCTGATCACACTCAACACCACAAGCCTCAAGGTCTTTCTTGTCAAGCTCACCGTGGTATTCCCAAACCTCGTAGCGAGTTGCTTTGGCTAGTGATATGCCCGCCATACTCCGCATCTCTTCCAGATGTGTAGCGGTTGGGGTATCTTCACCCTCCCCTATCAGGATGTCGTTTATCTGACCAGCTAAGTAACCCTCTTGCTTGGCAAGGCCGCGTAACTCTTTGCGCGACATTACGTGCCGTTGGAGTACATACTCTGCCTCGCCAATCTTTCTAGCTGACATATCTGGAAAGAAATCCCATGGATCGACACGCTCACACGTTGGCCTCTTGTCCATGGTAACTTCCAAAACCCGTGCAGTGTTACCGTTCTCGTCTTGGATGGAATTCCATCGCTTGGATATCCTGTCGTAGACAGTCACTCCTTTCAAGATGCCTGTACCCGTCAACACGGCATCGTGGATAACCTCTCTACAGACAGATGCCCAGTTGGCTTCTATAAGCTGATCGGCCATCTCGTCTTTCATCTTCTTGGCTCTGAGCGTAGCTTCTTTGACAACGCCAGCGGCCACATCCCGTTCTTGAACCTCGTTACCCTCTGGAGTCATACCCACGGGGGTTTCAGATTCTTGGAAGTCTTGTAACTCAGGTACTGGGGTTGGCCTGATATCCCAGTTACTATCGTCCGTGGGAAATAATATGTCGCTTATCCTAGCCTCGGCCGCGTTGACTTTAGGACGGGTGATGTTGGCGAACAACATAGAACCACCAGAGGCTTTGAGTCTGGCTTGCTCAACATCGGAGTACTCCCCGTTGAACTGCTTCAGGTCATCCATCCAGTTATCTTCGATCTCAGCCCGTTGGGCCACGGTCTCATCCGCTTTCAACTGTAAACTGACACCTAGAGCGGAGAGTCTCTCAGACGTCTCCCGATCCTCATTTAGTAGATCATCAATCTCTGCCATATAAGCGGCATCTGAATCTTCCACTTCTGGGAGATTCTCGAACTCATTGTCTATAATCTGGCTCAACTCTTCTTCCATTACTAGTCCCTGTCACCAGATGTCTGGTCTATTATAAAAGCCTCTTCTGTAGTCTCGACCTCGTCTTGCCACTTGAATACTAAATTCCCTTTAGATTCTATTGCCACAAGAGGTGCGCGGGGCTTTGCTTGGATGTAGCCTAAGATGTCGCTATACGCCTTGATCGCGGATGAGTACTGTCCTTCTCTCTCGGCCTTTCTGCCCACGCGGACTAAAGACCTGAGAGGACAACAACCAGCAGTAGTTAGGGCATTGGCGATGTAACTCTCACCGAACTGCTTCTCTTTATTCTTAACACCCTTCTTGCGACCCGACCCAGCAGTCTTCTTACGCTTGGGCTTGCGGGGCGTTGTTGCCCTCGTCATTTCTAAGGGTAACTCGTCTGTCTCTATGTCGAGGTCAACGATTTCTTCAAGGTCAACGTCAGTCATATGTTCTCTCTGGATGTAAAAAACCCCCTAACTGGGATTAAGGTCAGATAGGGGGTAACAACAAGTGGGTGAACGGAGAGGTCAAAACCACTAGCATAGATAATATTATAACAATAAAAAGGATTAATGGCAAGCATTTGCTCTTATGTAGGAAGTATCACATTCCCGTGATTAGTGTGGTAGCCTAAATCTATCTCCGCTCCGCGCCTTGCTCTGGATGCCTCCTCTAAAGTGTCGTGGCATCCTATGTGTAATCTTCTTCCGTTCTTCCAAATGAAGGAGTTGAACCTCCCCGTGGGCATCATCCGTACCCCTGTGACGCCCGTAGTGTTGTTTGTGTACCTTCGCTTATTCTGGTTATTAACCGTGTAAGTTACCTGACGTAAATTCTCTCGTCTGTTATCACTACGGTCACCATTTATGTGGTCAATACACCTAGTCAATGTCTGCCCTGTGTGCCACACGTAGGCTAATCTATGAATATAGTGAGATTTACCTTGGTATCTCATACTTCGATAACCCGTCTTTGTGCAAATGCCCCCAACCACATCCCCCTTTTTACACCGTCTAGCTACATCCCTAGACCAGACAAATTCTGACAAGGTATCGTCCCACTGGATGGGGAGCCGTAGAACATCGGTTAGGGTTAATTTCTTTGGGGAAGTGGCTGACATATTCTCACGCACAGGTAGTTAAAAAGTGTGGCAAGAGCAGTGGGTGGGATTGCTCGGTTCGGATGCGCTTGTATCCTAGCCACACTACTATTATAGCTATTGCTTATACAATAGCTAATAGTTTACACTCTAGTATTAACCTCAGTGACTGCGTGTTCTAATGCCCCTAATAACCAGTACTGAGCCTTGGTCAGGTGGTGCTTGCTTACCTTGGCGCGGGGGTCTAGAGAATAGTGGGATATAAGTGCGGCCTGTAACTTAGGTGGCATCCTTGTCATTACGTGATCGATGACTTGGAGATGTCGTGGTACTAAGACTTCGGGAGTTCGTGACGATGGGGGAGCCGACCCCGTAGCGACCCCGCGAGATAGCTTCGACTCCATGGTTTCGTGGGGGTAACCAATTGATGAGGTCTCCAGCAGAGTCCTTTCCCAGTTCACCCAAGCGTATATGCGGTCTTCCACGGCCTGTGGTATAGATGATCTTCGTGCCATCTAGTACCCCGCTGTGGAGTCACCAGACATCCACTGGGATTGGGACATCTTCTTACGCTCCCTGCCTGCGTTGATAAGCTGGGACTGTTCGTTGAAATTGACAGCCATATAACGGACAGCGTCACAGATATGCGAACTCCAATCATGGAGGGGTCTTGGTTTGAACTCGTTAGTCCGCTTGTTCTTCTCCCTGCGGTAGTTCCGCAGAGCCTCAACGACTATCCGACAGTTAACCTTGTCGATCCAGATGCGCGGAAAGATCGTCCTCACAGCGTTGATGCCATCCTGTACTCCGATCTGGGGGGCTATCTGGAAGTTAATTCCCAAGGAGGCGGCCTGTTCTAGTCGCGATCTCCCAGTACCCAACTCCCTGACCTGTATGTCATGAGGGGCTGTGTGAGTCCCCCAAGTGTAGGGTTTCGTGGATAAGTAAGAGATGTAGTGAGCCAGACCCTCCCCGTCCATTTCGTACACATCTATGATGCGTATTTCGTTCCCAGCAACCTGATACATTAGTATGCAGGTGGAATCCGAAATTCCTAAATCCCAAGCCGTGTTGACAGGGAGCATGGGGTCATAGGGGACTGATATTAACCTGCCCTCGTTCTCCGCTCTGTCCATGAAAGACCCGTAATAACTACCTTCTATGGCCGCTTGGAAAGAGCATTCGTACTCCTGATTAAACTCGGCATCAGTCATGATGTCTTTAGCGTCTGCGAGTTCTTCAGCATCGATGACATTAGTCTCAGACGCGCGGAATAAAGCCGTCATCCATGCGGACTTGGGGTCTGCTTCTTCTTTTATCTTGGCTTGCTGGTACAGGTCGTGGAAAGCATCCTGCCCCATGGGCGTCCCAATCCAGATAGCATAGCCTTTTTTATCTGACAAGGCTGGCCTCAAAATCTCACCGAACAGATTTGCTGGCATCTGGGCATACTCGTCCATCACGACTCCGTGGAAGTACTGACCACGGAGTGCGTCTGGATCGTCCCCAGCCCCGTATAACCTGATCCTCGCCCCAGTTGGGTAGTCTATGCGGAGTTCAGTCTCGTTGATCGATATGTCTGGGATGACACGGGACATATTCTTCAAGATGTCCCATGCGATCACCTTGGCTTGTCGGTACGTGGGGGCTATGTAGGCTAGACGCACGTTTTTCTTACGCATCGTCAAGGCGTCACGGAGCAGGTGATTAATTGCCCAGAATGTCTTGCCAAATCGTCTGTGGGCTACAACTACTGTCCATCTACGGACGCTATCGTGGAGATGCCTCTGTAGAGGTCTTGGGTGGTACGGTATTTCTACTTGGTTCATATGACCCTTCCATGAGCCACCCCTCGTACTGTGTTAAAGGGTGGGGTCGCGAGTCCCACCCCCCTACTATAAAAATCCCATTTTTATTTTTACTACTAATTCACCGTCATTATTGTATGTATATCAGAGTGGGGGCCGCGACACCCACAGGGGGTCTCTAGGGTCTGGCAAACCTACACCCCTCTTTTTATTTTTTACCTTTTTAATCCCGCTCTTTTTGACACCTTTTTGCCATTATTCACTCTATGCTATTGATTTACTTAATAGTATTACTTTAACTTTATAAATAAGGGCCTAAATAACCTACCATTTAAAAATCAATTCTAGCATAAACCATTGATTTTTAAATTATTCCATGTGAATTGAATACTGTCAGAAATCAAGTCGTATACCTTATATAAGGGATTTTTAAGGCCATGTTTTAACCTTATGCTATTGACATACTAAATTGTGAGTGATAATCTGGAATCAAGTTAAGCATTTGCTTAATGATTTTAAACAACACATTGTTCAAGCCTATCAGGAAAATTTACTATGATATTAAAAAAAGATTATCAAGGTGTTAAGCAATTAAAACCTTTCACCTTTAAACCGTTAGCCTTAGAAACATTGTTAAAAAGTACTAAATTAACTGACTACGCGAAGACGTGGCTAAAGAGTGAAACTCGAGGTGTGAGCAATCACGACTATTTAAATAAGCCAATGGATTTTGTACTGAGCAAATCAGCAAAAACAGAAAAGACAAAAAAAGAGACGGGTAAAATCCAATATGTACTATTTTTGTCGCCCCATAACAAAGTAAGCAAAAAAACTTTATGCCCATGGGCTGAGCAAAATGGATGTTTCTTAACCTGTTTAGCGTGGTCGGGCCAACTAGGAATGGAAGTAGCTGATAACGCCAAAATAAAACGCACAATTTTAATGTTGTTTCGCTTTGAGCAATTTATTCAACGAATAGCCGATGAGTTAAGTTTTTTACATCAAAAGTACAAGGATTTATTAATCATTCGTTTAAACGGTACTCAGGATTTATTCAAACAGTTTCAAAGTATTTATCAACTATTTTGGTTCCTGACTTTTGTCGAATACTCAAAAGGATTAGCCTATTTTGAAAAAGACAAAAAACTGGGCCTTAACAATATTACAAGGGTTTTCAGTGGTTCCAATGCTAACGAAACAGTGAGAAATAGAACCATCAAGGCTATCAAAGACGGCCAACACGTAGTTGTTGCACTCAATACAAAGGAATGTAAAAGGGAGTGGAAGGTGAATGATCAAATACGCTCAAGATTCATGGATGCTGACAAACACGATGACAGATCAGCTGATACTGTAAAGCTTAAATTTCTACGTATGAAGGGGGGTAAACAAAGCGATAGAAATAGACTTGAAAAGTCTCAAGATCAAGATTTTTTCTGGACAGAAAAACAAGCTTTAGAACTGGCCGCAATAGCATAAAAACATCGGGCCAGAAATGGCCCCTTTATTTTTAAGTCAATTTATCAACAGTTGATTTAACAATAAAACAATCACAAAAAATGGAGTGGTAAAAATGAAACTTATCAAAAAATCCCAAGCTAAAAAAATGATTAAAGTACTCCCTTTCAATACATATATTTGCAAGTACTGTACTGGGAAATATGTGTGGTTGGGTAATGAACAAAAACACATAGATAAAGCTGATATCAGGGATTTATCAGATGCCAAAGAGACTATGTTAGCCGCATACGTGGAGCGTAGGGCTGATGCTGACGGGCCTTACGCAATAATCATGAGCGTATGGAGTAAGGCATAATAATTAACTATTAGCTATTGACATATCAAATGCTAAGGTTTAGTATAAGTTAAGCCTTAGCAATTGCTAGGAACTTTTAACAAAAATGGAGACCAAAATGGAGACCAAAAAAATGTGGGAAATAGTTCAAGGAGGGGAATTATCTGAATGTTTACGCTGTAAATACAAAGGGCGTGACCATGCAGAAAATCCCCGAATTGAACACAAAGACGGGGAAAGGGGCGTGTTCTGTCCTGTATGTCACAGCACACATTTATACATTATAGAAGGGGGTATCAGATGAACACTTACTATCAAGTTGCGAAAGTGACAAAAAGCCCTGCTGAGAGATATGACGGGCCAAAAGATCACCCGACACACTGGTATGACGTAGCTAAAACACCAAATGAGTTCGCAGATTTTCTGAATGATCTTGATGATGATGTAATGGAGGTTTGTTTTTTATGTAGTGAGTTGGGGATTAAATCAAGTAATGATTTTTGGTTAAGAATCTTAGACGATACTGAGCATCGGGCGTGGAACAAACATTACGAACAAGAGGGAGAATAAAATGACTGATGAATTAGCGATAGCCTTAAATCGTCACATAGCAAAAACGGACAAAGAACAGCGTATTAAAGATGCAATGGAATCTTTGATTAAAGAAATTAACATGGGTGATAGCACTGAGGTGGGTGAAATGATGGGTAAATCACTGACATTCCAACACCCCACACTTCAACAGTGTTTCATGGGGGCGTTACTAAAAACCATCGAGGTTCATGGCATGAAAGACTATACCGATGCCCGTAACGATGCATCAGTTAAGTGGGCCAGAGAGTTGACAAAAAGTCCACTTGGAATGGGTGGTTTTCCATTCATATAACACCAACCAAATATATGGAGAAGAGCATGAGCAAATTAATTGATGTAAAAATAGAAAATCGGGTGTATCACACTACATATGATGCATTGATGGAAGTGTATACATTGTGTAGTGACACGTTAGAGTTGGGCAGGGAAGATGATTGCGATCCTTACTTACTGAGCCGTGGAATGGAAGTAGTTTCGGACATCATGAAGCAGATAAAAAGGGGGAGTCATGAACGTATCTAAGGGACTGCTTGAACGAGGTTATCAGGGTATGTTGAAGGGGGCAAAGGTCTGTAGTGATTTGAGAGCTCTTCTATCCTATCGCAACTCTGAAGCGAATAGATGGGAAGAATGGAGACAGAATAAGATGTCATTTGAAGCGTTTCTCGCTGAAGATGACGGTTCTTTTGTAAATTCACAGGGTGTCGTGGAACCTGCTTACATTGTAGAGACGTATACACCCCTTGACATGGCCATTGCTGATCGACTTGTCACGTTATATGGCAGGGTAGCATTCGATGAGTCCGTGGAATTTGTACCCCGTGATACTTTGAACTGGGAATTATACGACTTACTAACCGAGGGTAAATTAGTATCGACTTATCCTAAAATGAAACGGTACACATAGGGGGAATCATGAAAACAGCAACAGTACCAGTATTTGCATACGATGATTTCCACATCCACATTGATGATTGTACAGGCATCATGGCTGATGCCCCCCACAAGTGGGTCGCAGAAGATACGTGCAATCATCAGATGGAGCGATTGAGAAACGACATCGAGAATGTAGAAGTTGCTGATGAGTTACTAGACTTATCAGACAGAGAGTTAGCGGAAGAATTTAAGCTACTATTCTCAAAGTACGGTCACATCCTAAATCACCCTATATTTACGTACCAAGAAAGTATCGAACTAGGATCGTTAAAATAAATTAGCTTTAGCTATTGACATAGCGCAAGCATAGGACTAAGATTGACTCAGCTTTTAGCAAATGCTGAAACTTTTAAAACAACACAACTGGAGAAATAAAATGACAACAGCACTCTTATACCCATCTGAAAAAAATGTCCATCACACTTTAGAAAGTTTGAAAACTTTACCGCAGGCATCAAACATAGGTAAGTTTCATAACCCAGTAGATTTTAGCACCTTCGCTGAACAAGTGATGGAAGGAATTGACAAGCACGGAATCACAGTAACTCAAAGTGAATTCGTAACAACTCAAAAGCACCGTCAGTTCTTTGGTGCGTTGAAATTAGCGAACCCTAATGGTGATAAATCGTGGTCACCGATCATCGGATTAAGGGCAAGCACTAATCAAACTTTACCGAGGTCATTGGTCATTGGTAACCGAGTGACGGTTTGCTCAAATCTCTGTTTTTCGGGTGACTTGGGCGATGCCATCTCGACCAAGCAAACGACCCATCTGAATTCAAGAATGGGATCAATTATTGATGGAATCTTTGAGCGAGTACCTGAGATTCTGGAACGTCAGGTGGAGTTCATCAAAGCGTACAAGGATGTCGAGTTGAGTCAAGACCATGGGACGAGTGTCTTAGGTAACATTTTCAGATCGGGGGGTTTATCACCCTCACAACTTGGGTGTGCGATTCAGCAATGGGATGCCCCAAAGTACAAAGAACACGCCTCTAATGGGTGGAGTTTGTGGCGATTGCAACAGAGTTGCACCGAGGCGATAAAGCCTTCACGCACGGCACGGGAATGTAATCCGCAGTTGATCGCTAAACGGACAGCGATCCAAACGAGAATCCTTGATGAGGAATTATACAGACTTGAGGCCGCATAAAAAGTTTGCGGCTAAGACCTATCGCAAAAAAATCTTAGCCGCAAGTTTTAACCGCAAGTAATTATAACAAAAATGGAGAGTGAGATGGATGTTATTGAATACAAAACGGAAAGGGTTACTACTCTTGATATGCAACGCAAACAAGTAGAAAAAGATATCGACAAAGGTCAGTCATTAGCGGTGGCTTTAAAGTTTTTGGACAGCCCGTATGTCGAGGTTGCACATGAGTTTGTCAGCGATCAAAAGAAAAAGTTGGATGCATTAATCAAGGAAATTTTAATCATAAGAGGTGAGTTATGAGCAGAACAAACCGAGTAATGGAAGAAAAACCAGTAAGTAGTTTCAAGGAACTGATGAAGGACTATGAGTCACCGTATGAATTCTACCGCAGTATATACAAGGCGGGCGTGGGGGTGAACATCTCCGTGAAGTTCCAACTGAACGACATGGGTAGTTGGGTGACTAGTGGTGAAGACCTACCCCGAAGGGATAGCATCTACAACCCCTTGTCTGACACACCGAGCAGTAAGGTTGAAATTACAGGTGTTGGCATCTCATCCATAGTGGAAGGTAGTGATGCTGAACTTCCGATTCTATGGGTTAAACCACACGCATTCTGGGAGTCGCTTGATCTAATCGAACAGACGGTATCTGATATGTGGTCTGACCGCAACTGGGACACCAACACCATCGAGACGTTGAGAGATTTTATATACGGTTGGCTTGAGTGTACTGTCTACCCTGTGATGGGGGGCGGGCCTGAGAACCATGAGGATATGAAAATATTTATTATGCAAGAAATTCTCAGGGAGACTATCCCCGCTGAGTACGGTGTGATGGACGCACAACGTGCGTTACGCAACTATATCAATGAGGTGATACCTACACCGAGAGGGGTTAAGTCATGAGCAGACTACAGTCGTTTAAGCGGTGGCTAATCGTGGAAGAAAGGGTTGGCAACAGATGGTTGGAATTAGCTGAGTTCAACAGTCATCGGAAAGCAACTAAGTTTCTGAGGGGGGTTGTGGATGCAGACATACGAGAGTTCAGGGTAGTGAACCATCGGGAACCTCGTTACACCCAGAACATTTATTCTGGGGTGTTCGGTGGTAAACTTAGCCATGGATAAAAAGTTAACTCAGGCAGAATTGGATACGTTGAGGGATAAGGACACTCAACTCAGGGAAGATGCGGTCAACACTTTTCTCAGGGCATTGCGGTTGTTGTCACAACGTCATGGTGACGATGATGTCACCGTGTCTAAGTTGAGTGAAGTGTTGGTGGGTTGTGGATTGTTTAGCCTACTGACCGCTGAAGCTGATGTAGGCCAATGGTCAGAGATTGTCGAGACTCTTGTCGAGAAGATAGCGTATGACTTTAGTGATGAGGAAGTGAATGTAAACTTTGAGTTTATAAACTCAAATACTAGGACAGTCCATTGATGACCCCCTGCCCACCATGTCAAGGTACTGGCATAGCCGAGGACACCACCCACAAATACCAATGTGAGTGGTGTTTGGGTTTCAAAAAGTTGCGGGATGATCAGTTAAAAGAGTACCTACAATACACCGACTATCTCTCTTTGTACGATGATTACACTTGAGACAGGGGTGTTCGTTTTCCACAAGTTGTACAAGTTTTAACGCCTTCCCTTGGGGATACGATATACCCCCTACATTTATGGTCATCACGGCCCCAACCTATCCATCGATTCAACCACTCCCTCACAAGAACCCTCGCTTGTCTAACGAGTTATAGATCAAACGGTCAACACGAAAAGAGTTAAGGCCGTGGATACCAATGAATTTTCTCCCTTTCAAAATCGCTGATGTGTAACTGGACGCTGATGCTTTACGTGTTGTCTTCACCTTGGCCCCATACCTGTCGTAAAATTTAATCTCGTAATCACCTGTCTTAATTCTCAATATAACGTCTCCCGAAGAGCAGACTCAAGATCAGGTTTTACATAAGAATCTACCTTCAGAATTTTACCTATCGGGTACTCAGGGTTAGAACCCCCCGAAACTTTTAGAATGTACGGTGAAGACTTACTAACTTCAACTGCTACCCCTGCCCTGATATAGCGATCAGCAGATTCAAGAGCAACCCGTTTGTCTGTTGTGAATTTGCTTTCGTTTGAACTAAGCACCTCATCAATGGCAGAGTTGACCTGATCTTTACTCAACCCTAATCTATTCAGCAGGCCAATACACACCACCATACAGTCCACGGCCCCATCTACAACCTCTGTTATATCTCTGTTTGCAAGGGCGTATTCAGTCTCTTCAAACTCTTCTTTCAGCAACACATACTGTCTCCAAACTGAGTTCCACGGTGGATGTTCAAGATCACCCCTGTAATTACCTGCGATTAGATTCCAATCGACCACTCTTTCAACCATATTATTCATTACTTTGCTCCCCAATTATCACCCGATTCTGCATCCACGATGCCCGTTATGTCTGCATCTGGAAACACATCCAGATACCCATTCGCCATAGCACTTTCTAACATCTTCTTTGTGTCCTCGACCTTGTCCGTTGGACACTCTAAAATTATCTCATCGTGGACAACAGATAACGCTTTCACATCTGCGTCTTTGTCCACCATCACCCTTCTCATCGCATTGTATAAGACATCACCTGCACTGCCCTGTACAGGAAAATTTACGAGTTGGGCAGGGACAAACTTAGACGTCCCCGAAATCAACCTCCCCCCTGCCGTTCTTATTGGTTGCCCTGTCTGACCTAACGCTAATGCCTTGTCCCTCCATGCCCTGACCTTCGGATACTTATCAAGCCATGCTTGTAAGTAGATTTCAGCCTCTGCTGTATCAACACCCAACGCCCTAGCAATTGATGCCGTACCCATACCATATTGAATGCCGAAAGTTAACGCCTTTGCCCTACGCCTCTCCTCTTTTGATATCTCAGACACTGGCTTGTGGAACATTGCACTCGCGGTATTGTAATGAAAGTCACCACCAGATTTGAAAATCTCACGGAACACATCCTCATCTGCCATCTCGCCTTGGCATCTCACTTCTATCTGCGAGTAATCACAGATGACAAGCTGATGGCCTTTCGATGCAACAAACAGATCACGAAATTTACCATTGGGAAAATTCTGGAAGTTCGGCTTGTCACTTGACATACGGCCCGTCTTGGCACGGGAGATTGAGAAGTTTCCTTTTATCCTTCCGTCATATACTCGTCCAAGCAGAGATTCACCAAACGAACTGATGATTTTTGCCCTCTTCTGTCGTACCGTATAAGCCCTGAAAATCTTTACCAAAGACTGTGGCACTAGTCCCTTGCTTATCACCTCACTGAGGGCCACTGAGCCATAGGAACGCATACCTTTGGGGGTCTTGGGCCACCGATAAACCTTCCGTCTTTCTTCCCGTGGAAGATCAGCTAATTTCTGCTCAAACCATACGTCAATCTGACGCACCGATCCCCAATTCTCAACATCGTCACCGACCTTCCATCTGAGGTAGGATTCAGCAGTCTCATACCCTTTCTGAAACTTCGCTATGAACTGGGCGTGGGAGTCAACATCGAAAGTAAATCCGTGGAGTTGCATCTCGACTACCATGGGTACAGCACCGAGCAAAACCTCATATCCTGACCGACAATCTTTCTGATCCATCTCCGCGGAAACTAAATCCCATATCTCTAACACCACCCATGCATCGGTAAAGGCGTAACCAATTTGCCCATTAGACAATTCCTCACGGCCCCACCCACCTTTCTGAAATGACTTATCAAGTTCGACCCCGAGCAATCTCTTACTCATATCATTCAAACTCATGACGCCACCAACCATTGCTGAGTACGCAAGCATTGTGTCGTGAACTTCTATGTGTATATCAGCATCTACGAACCATGTCTGTTCAAACACAGCATTGTGAGCAACATATACATGACCTTCCATGACCTCTTTAAAAGGTTCAAGGCCGCAGTCACCGACATCAATAACAATCCCTTGATCGATATCCCCACGGTAAATCTGGAGCAGTCGAACCCGACCACCTGATGCCCATCGACCACTCAAATCCGTGGTCTCAAGATCGAGTCCAAAGACCCCCTCAAAACCACTCATCCACTCACTCAAATCCCGAAGCAAAGTTTCACCAGTTACGAGGTGAGAAAGGGGAGGTACATTTTTTGACCCGATCCAAGACCTCACCTTTCTCACTCCAAAAGTGGCAACACTCTTCTCCATACTACGCTTTTTTATATTAGTCATATTTACCTGTCAAATATACTCTTTGTAGTAGTAGGGTGAGAAAGGGGAGATACCTCTACAGACCCCGCCATTACTGACTCCACGACCTCCCCGTTTTCCTCACTTTTCTCCGACCTCACCTCGACTTTAGGGGGAGGTGTACTTCCACGACCACCATCACCCCTAGCATTTGCTGTGGGTAAACCGACCTCACCCCTATTTTCCGAAAAAGCAGAGTGAGGGTTTTTGCCCTCTTTTTCACTAGCACTTGCTGTGGGTTTATTGGAAACCTCACCTTTTACATTTTCAAACCCCTCAGATTCATCAGTTTCACGCCACCCACCCTTCGTAGTCTTGGTGGTTTTGCAGTAGTATTTGCCCTTCTTCCACTTCCGAATCCTCATTCCACGGGCCATGCCATCCTTAGTATGCTTGGGACATTTAGTCGCATAATCTTCCCCGTACATAGATTCCCAGAAAACTTTAGGGAAAAACACTAGGTCAGGTTCATCACGTTCCGTCCACTCTATGACGCCACCTATATTCACAGGTCTGTGTGTCAAGAAGTGCCGCACTTCTTCCATGATCTCATGCTCTTTATACCTAGCTGTCTGCTCATCCAGAACCTGCTGATTGATAGCATCACTAGGATCGAACCACCACTTTTCTCCCCCCTTGTACCGAGCCACGGCCTCTGCCCATAACTGATCTCTATTCTTCTCAAGCCACTCGATGTTGATATCACCACCCATGCTGACGGGCAGAACTCTACGACTTCCTGACGAGTCATTCAGATAGCCACCATCACCCTCTGGGTTATGCGAACCTATGAAGATACAACGTCTTGGAAAGGTTGAGTCGAACCGAGCATAAGCCAGACGCATTGTGTCATGTGTACGACTTAGGAATGCTTTCTGTTGGTTGATCTGAGTCTTATTAAATGCCGCAAGTTCTGGAATCTCAATGATCCATTTGCCCTGCATCTTCAAGATAGTATCGTTGTCTTCAAAGGTGTTAACGCTGTCCGTAAACCACTCGTCTACGGGACACAGGGCCTTGGCACACGTTGATTTCCTGATGCCTTGATCGCCCTCAAGAATCAGCATCTGATCCGCCTTCACACCATCACTGTTCAATCCACGGGCCACACCTGCGATTAACCACACAGCACCAACACGCTTGCAGTACTCCTCGTCAGATGTTGCCCCAATTTCCTTGAGCCACCTATCGACACGACCCACACCGTCCCAATTTAAGACCGATAAATAATCTTTTAAAGGGTCATATCTGTTGTCTCTTTTCTTAGAGATTACTTCAGCACCCTGATCGACCATGGACTTACTGACCATCAGGCCACCTTCGTTCATGTAGGATGTCATCTCTAACGTATCGTAATCTGTGATCGCCAAGTCGTGATCCTTACGTCTCCATGGCACAGAGTTCGCTACCTCAGATCGTTGTTGGAACTCGTTGTACTTCAGGACACCCTTGGTCTTAGGAGAATTCTCAAGCATGAGTTTCACGTTGTAAAGAACACGCTCAAAGCCACCCCGCTCAGTAACCAACATTCTATCTGTCCACGGTGACCCATCGTCTGCTGAATCAAAAGAACTACAGAGTCTGTAAGACTCTCTCAGCTTTTCCCAAGTACCACTGTGGTCTTCAAACCAATCTGTGACGTCACTCTTCTCTTCGATATCATCGATATACCAAACTTTAACGTCAATACCGGCTTCATCTAACTTACCCCCAACCAGAGAAGCGTGATCACGACCAGCCCTATCGTTGTCAGGGATGATCAGAACCCGATGGCCTCTCAGGACATTAGTGTACTCATCACTCCATTTACCTGCCCCGTCATAGTTGCAAACTGCAACGCCACCACGACTGACTATAGAGTCAACATCCTTCTCACCCTCAACAACACAAACAAACTCAGGCTCACCCTCAAGAAGACTGACCAACCCGTAGAGCGGGGGTGTACCTTCTGGCTTGCCACTGGCCTTGAACTTCTCATCGTCCATCTTACCAATAGCATACTTATTCTTACCTTTCACCGTGGTCTTGGGGGTCTTGCGCTTGGTCATGAACTCTCGTCCAAACTCGTCTATATAATGGTATAGAACTGACGCCACCACGGGGCGAGGGGTTGCTCTCCACAATCCACGGTCTCTAAGTTCTGAGATCACTTTGGTTTGAGTGCAGCCTGCCCTGCAATACACAATCGTCTTGCCCGTTGCTCCCTCACTGAGCAGAAGACTGCGGTGTGTGTCTTCATGAGCAACACAATGCACTAAGAATGAGTCACCCTCTTTTTCGGGAGCATCATCTAGTTGATGAGCAAGACTTGCTAAATTATTTAAAACTGCTACGTTATTTTCAGACACGGATTAACTCTCCATTGTACATACCGCCAAAAAAAGAGCCTCCGCGAGGGAGGCTTAAAGGGACTCAATCAGCACTTGAGTTTAGAACGACACGACCAGTGATCGCGGTAATGGTTTGAGGGGCAGTTCATGCATTTCCACGACCCCGTCTGTTGCGGGTTCGATAGCCCTTACAATTTTTAAACCTGCGTACCTCATGCCAGAATTTAACTGAGCTAGATATTCAGGAGATGTGTGTAGCCTTTCGGCTAGTGTTTTTTTCTGCTCTCTATTCAGAGTCGCATAGTATTTTTTATATTTCATGCTCACATCATAGCAAATGCTTATGAGTCTCACAAGTTATTTGTCACATTTATCTAACAGTTGGGGTTGACTGCGTCTGTCAAGGGGCGTATATATAGCATAAGCTATAGGATTAATATCAAACTTTAGCTTGACTCCGTACCGTGGTACGGGGTGTACGATAGGGTTAATTCATTTTTGTGGGCTATGACCCACTTTTTACTATATAATCCAGACTTTTTTTGGGGGGTGAGTGCTTAATGTCAGTAGATGTAGCAGAAATTCGCAAACTCAACTTCATAGAGGTTGTGAACAAATATGGCAGTCAAGGACAGATAGCCAAGGCCATGGGCGTATCGACAGGGTACGTCTACCAGTTGGTCAATGGACTGAGAAACATGGGCGAGAGATCGGCTAGTAAGTTTGAGGCGCGGTTAAATTTGCCAGAAGGTTGGTTGTCCACACTCCCTGATGACCACCCTGCAATCAGAGATGCTCCACCTGCCCCGTCACAACATTATATACCTGTAGTTTCGTGGGAAGACGCCCCCCTTGGGATGGATAGGCCACTGACCCTGATCCCTGCGGCATGGGATTGCGCGAAGACCTGTTTTGCTTTGGAGATTCTAAGTGAGGTAATGTCTCCCGAACTCCCAGTGGGTGGGTATATCACTGTATCTCCGCGCCACCGTCCAGAGAATGGTGACA
>Ga0209494_1000082_pt1 | contig 42098 bp, 44 predicted proteins | sample EN1Hudseemescosm_FD_184628 | JGI IMG/M metagenome (GOLD analysis project Ga0209494, IMG submission 184628) | Methane-oxidizing microbial communities from mesocosms in the Hudson Canyon - EN1B Hudson Canyon (SPAdes) (version 2) | ecosystem: Environmental > Aquatic > Marine > Cold seeps | place... | reverse complement strand
TTACCGATTGGCTTGAAGGCGAGGCCCGCGAACAGGGTGTATACCGTATCTTGTTTGATACGGACAGTTATTTTGCCGCGCAGGGAAAAACATGTTTTTACCCGAGCGTAAACTTTGATTTCCGGATCGAGAATACAGACGAGCACTATCATGTGCCTTTGTTAATATCGGCCTATGGTATTTCGACCTACCGGGGTAGCTAATGCAATACACACTTAGCCCAAAGCCACTAACACCGAAAGCCTTTGCACCCTTTGGTGATGTGGTGCAGCGCTCAGGTAAAACACCGATTATGATTAATGACAACAACACGGAACGCTACGATAGCTTAGCGAAAGTGCAACTAGATCAGTCTGGTGATACGGCAGTGATCAATATTTTTCGCGCTCAGCCTCGTGCTATGCCAATGCGTATTCGGATGATGGAGCGCCATCCATTCGGCTCACAATCTTTTCATCCTTTGTCGGGAGAGGATTACTTGATATTGGTCGCAGAGGCTCATGAGTCGCTCAGTCCGGAGCATTTACACCTGTTTCTTGCTACCGCAGATCAAGGTATCAACTACCATAAAAATACATGGCATCACCCGATACTTGGCCTGAATAAAGTGTGTGATTTTTTAGTCATAGACCGCAAAGGAAGCGGCCATAATTGTGAAGAGTTCTTCTTTAACGATGATGTACATATCCAGATTACACACCGAACAGAGACCTATTCCGAAGGTGCAGCGCCATGTTAAAACACTTGTATCGTTCCAGCATACTGCACTTTTTATCTGACCCGGATATCAACGGTCACGACGCTTATGAGTTTTTTGAAGATGGTGCGTTAATCGTTGTTGATGGAAAAGTGGTCGACTGCGGTGCTGCGAACGCACTTATGACAGCGCATCAGGATGCAGAAATAATTGATTATCAGGGCAAACTCATTATCCCGGGGATGATCGATACCCATATTCACTTCCCTCAATGTGAGGTGATTGCGTCCTACGGCGAACAATTGCTCGACTGGCTCAACAATTTCACTTTCCCCGCCGAGCGGCAGTTTGAAGACAAAGACTATGCTAGCCATATCGCCAATTTTTTTCTAGATGAGCTATTAAAATGCGGCACCACGACTGCGATGGTTTTTGGGACGGTGCACAAGCAAAGTGTCGATGCATTTTTTGAGGCCTCACAAAAACGAAATACACGCATGATCTGCGGCAAAGTAATGATGGACCGTAACGCGCCAGAATTTCTTGTTGATACACCTGAATGTGCTTACACAGATAGTAAAGAACTGATCGAGCGCTGGCATGAAAAAGGCCGTCAGCTCTATGCTGTCACGCCGCGCTTTGCAATCACCTCAACGAATGAGCAACTCGATAAAGCGGGCCAGTTACTTAAACAATATCCAAGTGTCTACTTGCAAACTCACATTTCAGAGAACAAGGACGAAGTTGCTTTCGTTCAGTCCTTATTTCCTGCTGCGCAAGATTACTTAGATGTCTACGACCACTTCGGACTGCTTGGACGACGATCTGTTTTCGCCCATGGTATTCACCTGCAGCCCCGTGAACATAAGCGCCTTCGTGAAACGGGCGCAAGCGTCTCATTTTGTCCTACCTCCAACTTGTTTTTAGGAAGTGGTTTGCTCGATGTGGCAACCCTCGAAAAAGAGCAAGTAGCCTATAGCATTGCTACCGATGTAGGGGGCGGCACGAGTTTCTCAATGCTGCAAACACTCAATGAAGCCTACAAAGTATGTCAGCTGCAAGGCCAAAAACTCAGCCCATTGAAAAGCCTCTACCTTGCAACATTAGGTAACGCAAAGACGCTGGAACTGGATGATAAAATTGGCTCATTTAAACGCGGCAACGAAGCAGATTTTGCGGTGCTTGATTTTAATAGCACACCATTGATGACGCTTAAGCAAAGTAGATGCAAAACATTAGATGAAAAACTGTTCGCTATGATTATTCTCGGTGATGATCGCGCGATTGCGGCCACCTACGTTGCGGGAAAATGCGCACACTCAAAACTTACTTCAATATAATAACGAGGAGACCAGATCGTGGAAGCAATATTTTTAGAATGGCTCAACCTATTTTTTCGCTGGTTTCATGTAATTACCGGCGTTGCCTGGATTGGCGCGTCATTCTACTTTGTCTGGCTTGATAACAGTCTAGAAAATCCGCCTCAATGGAAAAAAGATAAGGGGATAGGTGGCGACTTATGGGCTATTCATGGTGGTGGCTTTTATGAAGTGGCTAAATACAAGCTCGGCCCAGAACAGATGCCCACTAACCTACACTGGTTTAAGTGGGAGGCTTACACCACTTGGCTCACGGGTATGGCATTACTTTGGATTGTCTATTATGTAGGTGCTGAGAGCTATCTAATTGATACGAGTAAGCTCGCGCTTAGTCCGTGGCAAGCCATTGGCCTTGGCATCGCGTTCATAGTGGGCGGCTTTACAGTGTATGAGCTACTGGTAAAAACGCCACTTCGACACAATGGCGCGATATTTGGGCTTACGCTGTTCACGTTTTTGGTATTTTTGTGCTGGTTAGCCGATCAGCTTTTCTCAGACCGAGGCGCCTATATTCATGTCGGGGCCGTCATCGGTACGATCATGGCCGGTAACGTTTTCTTTGGAATTATGCCATCACAACGTGCATTGGTGGAGGCGGTGAATAAAGGCGAAGCACCTGATCCTAGTTATGGCGCATTCGCGAAGCTGCGTTCAACACATAATAACTACCTTACATTACCGCTTATTTTTATTATGATCAGTAACCACTACCCGATGACCTATTCGCACGAATACGGCTGGGTGGTCCTATCGGCCATCATATTTATTACGGGCTTCGCAAGGCACTTTTTTAATCTACGTCATCGCGGCGAATTTAAGCCTTTGATTTTGATTCTAGCCGCCTTTATGTTGATCGCACTCGCCGGCTTTATGGCCTATACAAAAAATGTCGTCACACCTTCTGATAATACGATCGCTATTGCGGATACGGAGGCTATGGCCATTATTCAGTCACGCTGTGCAAGCTGTCACGCAGCCGTGCCCAGTCAAGCAGGGTTTGCCTCAGCACCAGCGGGCGTTGCTTTAGAGTCGCTAGATGAGGTCGACATGCACAAAACTAAGTTAATTGATGTGACACAGTCAGGTTATATGCCGCTGGCCAACATGACGAAAATGACCGATCTTGAGAGACAACAAGTGATTGACTGGTTATCCCAGCGTTAGTTAAAAATGGTGATTTTAAAAAAGGCTTTATCAACTTTTATGCTTAAAAGCATAAGGGCAGTCATTGAGTAATCGGGGCAATGGTGGCGTGCACGGTTGCAACTAAATCGGTAGGACTCAACTCAATTTCAAGGCCTCTACGACCCGCACTCACATACACCGTGGGGCAATTATTTATAGAGGAATCGATCACCGTCAGGAGGCGTTTTTTTTGGCCCAAAGGGCTCACGCCGCCAAGCATATATCCCGTCGACCTAAAAACGACCTCTGGCGCGGCCATTTCAGTTTTCTTCGCACCTATTACCTTTGCAAGACGTTTCATACTGAGCATCGTTGCCACCGGCACTAGGCCAATAACCAAGGCGTTCGCATCAACGTTCACCACTAAGGTTTTAAAAACTCTACGGTTCTCGACCGCCAATTTTTCAGCCGCCGCTACGCCATAAGATTCAACCGATAGTGCATAATCATACCTATGCACCGCAAACACAATATTCGCTTTCTTCGCGGCATCGATTGCAGGTGTCATAAGACCGATTACTCCTAAGCTCGATAGATCATTGGCAAACGGCGAGGCCTACACTCAGGTTAAACCATAAGTTATTTTTACTGGGCAGCACCAACTTTCACGCCATCGCTCTTTTTTTTGAAGGGCTGATTGCCAGCTAAAATTCGTTGGTATTGCCGTCTCAAAGCCTAGCGCATCTTTCATACACATCGCGTTCAATACACCATAGTCAAAATCGTCTATTCTCGCCGTAACGAAGACCAAGTCACCACAAGCAGTGCACTCATGGAACGCAGCCTGATTAGTACCTTGACGAATAATTCGGTGCTGAGCCGATCGATGTATCATCACCTCAAAATTAGAGTTTCGCACGCTGATATAAGCCGCGGCTTTAGCTTTACAGTACTCACATTGGCACGCTCTGGGAGTGAAGTGCAAATCGTCTACTTGCCAGCGCACTTCAATATTTTTACAGCTGCAACATCCGAACATGATTAATTTAGATACTCCTTCTCGTTACTAATGTCAAAGAGCCTAACCCTTTATGAAGCGCTTGGCTAACCGTGGAGTGAGCATAATCATACCAATAAGTTAAACGAGTGCTTTGACAAATTAATGAAGCAGCGCAATCAAATTTAATGTGGGGGGGCCTTAAACGCTAACGGCCAGAAACAATCGCACCATATTCTTAGCGGCGCAGAAAAAAAGGAAACTAAAAGGAGCCAACGATAGCGGACGTATCGTCAAATAAGAAACAATAACGTATGCATACGAGGTTCTGTTTACCGAACAGTATGACTAGTTACGGTTTAAGTGATCAACGCTTACAGCAGAGCTAAGTCTGCGATTACATAAATAGCTCTGCTGCTTGCGCGGGTTAAGTCGCTATTACAGCGGCTTAACGTTTGTTGCACACGGACCTTTTTGGCCTTGGCCAACCGTGTAATCAACTTTCTGACCATCATTCAATGATTTGTAGCCTTCAGCTTGAATCTCTGAATGATGAACAAATAAATCTTTGCCATCATCATCAGGAGTGATGAAACCAAAGCCTTTATCTGCATTAAACCACTTAACTGTACCTGTACTCATATTCTTAATCTTCATTTGTTGGTGAGTTTAAAATTACCAAAATCGCTGTCACCATTACGAAATTGACTTTCTACTTTTGAATATAACGCCGTTAACACGCAATAGCAGTATAGACTACCATTTTGCATAAAATGACGCAGCCTTGCAAAATTCTACTGCAAATTAACGATAAAGGCAGGCCCTTCTTAAGTTTAGGCGCAAAAATAAAAGCTGCTGTGCCACTACTATAAGCGTGTTTATGTGAAATTAGAACAACCTCAAATTTGACCAGCAAGCCTTATAACCTATTAATATTTAAATATATTATAGACTTATAAGCAGATGACCTGTCCAGTTCGCATCGATCGCGCGTTGATCTTTTAATTAGTTAGAGGTGCGCACTCTGATCTTAACGGTGACAGCAAGCGGAATGCCCTTTTTACCCAAGTTTTTGACTAGCTGATAGTTAATCGAGGATTCATTTACATCAAACCGAATCAAAAAAGCCTCTCTTCTAGTAAGAAAAACATTCGATTTCTCGCAATAAAGGCACGAACGAGTTGTATAAATGACCGCCTTCTAATCCGCGCTATTAACGTTTGCTGTTGCAAACTTGTATCTTTTGGCAGTTCTTTCATACGCTCATGAGCAATACGCTAACATTGCGGGAAGTTAAAAATAATCCGTTTACAGCTAGGTTTTCCTAACATGAGGAAATAATTTTAATCTGAAGTTGGCAAAGCGGCGCCTATTAAAAGCCGTGGGTGAACTCAACGCAGCCATCGTGCCCTACCAAATGTTTGTAGCTAGTGACGCGAATACATCAAACGTCAACAACGCTTATTAATGCCAGTTGATAGCACATAAAACATTATTACTTGTTTCCTCGAGTATGCGATGCCAGCGTTCATCAGTGTATAAAAAAGGAGTGTTATTTAACCGCCACTGGGGGATGATTTTTGTGCCAATGCTCTGCAATATCGATACGCCTTGTAACCCATACATCCTCGTGCGTTTGCACATAATCAAGAAACCGTGCGAGTGCCGCTGCTCGCCCAGGACGACCTACTAATCGGCAATGCAAACCGATACTTAGCATTTTCGGCGCATGTTCACCTTCTGCGTACAGCACATCAAAGCTATCTTTTAAGTAAGAAAAAAACTGGTCACCGCAATTAAAGCCTTGGTTAGTGGCAAAACGCATGTCATTGCTGTCTAGGGTGTAAGGTACGATTAGGTAAGGCTTTTCATAGTCATACACCCAATAGGGTAAATCATCAGCGTAAGAATCAGCGTCGTACATAAAGCCACCCGCTTCATATACTAAATCACGCGTATTAGGACTTGTTCGACCCGTGTACCAGCCTCTCGGGCGCTCACCTGTAACGCTTTCATGCCGTGCAATGGCATCTTGAATGTGGCGACGCTCCTCGTCTTTTTCTACATGTTGATAGTTGATCCACTTAAGGCCATGGCAAGCAATTTCCCACCCGGCATCTTGCATCGCTGCAACCGCTTCAGGATGCTTTTCAAGCGCCGTGGTCACACCGTAAACGGTAACCGGCATATCGCGCTCTGTGAATAAACGATAGAGACGCCAAAACCCCGCTCGACTGCCATATTCATAGATAGATTCCATGCTCATATGTCGCTCGCCGTGCATCGATGGCGCACCAATTATTTCAGACAAGAATGCTTCTGAAGCCTGATCTCCATGCAAAATACAGTTCTCACCACCCTCTTCATAATTGATGACAAACTGAAGGGCGATTTTCGCTTTCTTTGGCCAGACATCGCTTGGCGTATGCTTGCCATAACCGACAAGATCACGTGGGTAACTCATAGTTGCTCCAGAGTTATTAGATGGACGGGATTGTATGCTAGCACTTTACTGACCATTTGGTTTACTTTTTATCGCCTCACTGACTGAACTAGATTAAACATCGACGCGTAAAGGCCAGTAGTAAGGGTTGTAACAACACGTTATCAAAACGGTAGGAAAATAATATGAAAAAATCGCTTTTAGTTCTATTCGCTTTCGGTGTGTGCACCATCAGCACGCAAAGTTTTGCTCAGTGTGCTGACTGGTTAAATCACAATCTAAAAAAAGTGCATAGCGATGAGCGTGTCGATCTTTGCTCACTAACGGAGGATCAGGCGGTCTTGATCGTTAACACCGCGAGCCATTGCGGCTTTACACCGCAGTTCAAAGGGCTAGAAGCGCTCTATCAAGCATATCAAGATAAGGGGCTAGTGGTGGTTGGATTTCCGTCAAACAGCTTTTTTCAAGCAGCAAAATCGGAAGCAGAATCCGCAAAGGTCTGTTACGAAAACTACGGAGTAAGCTTTCCCGTGACGCAACCCGTCTTGGTAAAAGGAAACCAAGCACATCCAATCTTTAAGCATTTAAGTGCTGAAGCGGGCGCACCAAGGTGGAATTTTAATAAGTACCTCGTCGACAAAAATGGTGTGGTAATTAAACACTTTCAAAGCTCAGACCGGCCTGACTCGCCTGACGTGCGCCAAGCCGTCGAAGCATTACTTTAAAGAAACACAGGGTCGGTTCGTATGTTGAGATTACTACCCGCTCCGGCAGACCACATCCTAGCGTTCCGCATCGATGGCAACGTATCACAGGAGGAGATGCATACGGTGCTCGAGTCCCTCAAGGCAAAACAAGCCAAATATAGCCGAGTATCTGTTTATGAGGAAATAGTTACGTTGGGTGGGATTGAGTTCAGAAGTATCATTGAAAAGCTCAAAATGATGCATGATGTTGGATTATCGGGGATCAACAAACTCGCGCTGGTCACAGACAAACAATGGGTTAAGACACTGGCAGAGCTTGAAGACAAACTTCTAAGGGACACAGCGATCAAACATTTTACACTTGAGGATAAGGCGCAAGCGATGGCGTTTCTCAATGACTGACTAATTAGGAATCGATCAGTTAGGTTCGACAGGTATGTGCATGAACGACTGCACGCTATGCGACCGACCTTTTTTTGTGGCCGTCGGTCATATGACTCACTTCTTCCCCCGCTAAACTATTACCCGCTAATGAGTAGGCTTTCGCGAAGCCCTTCACGAAGCGCCCGCTCGTAGGGTTCAGTTTGAACAGCTTGAAATCAGACATCTTACTGAGATGGCCAATCCGCTCACCATGTCGCGCTTCTAAAACAGAAACACCGAGGCGCCACGCCGCGGTACTGTGAGCGATAAAGTCAGCTTCTACACTATAGTTTACGCGCACACGGGCAAATAACTCATCTGCAGAATCTTCATCTTCAACAATCAACACAGACGCCTTAGGATTCGCTTTTAAATTAACAGCATGCATCGCAAGGTCACTCAGCAAAACATAAAGACAGTTCTCACCGATTGCAAAGGGCGCATAAGACGCAAATGGCGCCCCCTCCTCAGTTAATGATGCTAACTGGAGGGTTTTACGCGTTTCAATAAAGTCTAAAACTTCTTGGCTTAGACGTGCTGCGAGTTTTTCATTCTTCATTTTTCACATCTCTAACTAAATCAAAGCGTATACTGAACACACCTTTTTAAACTTAGTGTTATTTCCTTATCAAGTTTACGATTAAACGGTCAATTCTGCTCGAATTTTCTTAAAGGCTTCAATTTGTTCAGTAATCAATTCACCATTGGCATCACGCCCTAAAAAAACCTTAAAAATACAGGCACTCTTTTTGTCACGAAATACAAACGCATAACTCTGACGACCGCGATGGAGTTTTTCCTGAAATGCAATCGACTGAACATTCTTCAAACTCAAATGGCCTTGAAATCCCTCGCCACTGGCATGACCAAAATTATAAAACCCTTCCGCAATTGAACCGTTGGGAAACGTCCCTTTAAACTCGAACACACTGCCCCCTGCAAAAATAATTGTGGTAAGTGGCCCCCAAGTACTTAGTGTCTCCAATAAGCTTTGCGCAAAGCTGCCTTCCAAAAAAGGCCCAGTTTTGGCCGCAGATGTTTCAGCATTGGTTAGCATTTATTTCTCCAGAATTCATCGAAATAACGAATATATTAAAATTCGCTGGCGTTGCTGAGGACTCGATTTCGGGCGCGAATTTGATCCAAAATCCCCCTAAAAACCGCACAATAATGCATAAATACAGACAAAACTAGAGCTACGGGACGAGTCATCTAAATCTTAAGAATGGTCAAACGGCACTAGTTTGAGTAATCGCAGAGTTCGGGTACAGGAAGTAATCGGGGAAGCGATTTCATTCTGCGTATCAGAATTGTTTAGTACCCATATATGACTGACTCCTATATACATAGCTTGAGCTCCGCCTTTACCCATTAAGTCGATCTGCTCGTTAAGTTTAAGCGCGCAGTCAGAGGGTGTTTCGCCTCCGAACACTCTTCTTTCATTCTGTTGATCCAAACCGAAAACAGTGCCGTATATCTCTGTAATTAATGTCAATTTGTTTTCAACACCCAAGGAACTTGTCCTTCGCCGTGACGCCCCTGTCACGGCTTTTTTTTGCCTGATGATTCCCTAACCATTCGTTAAACTTTATGATGCTTATTTCGCATACATAATCACAGAGAACCCTTATGCAACTTAAAGATGTCCCTGCAGTTATCACCGGCGGCGCTTCTGGTTTAGGAGAGGCCGCTGCGCGGCTCCTTGCCGAACATGGCGCGAAAGTCGCAATTTTCGACGTTCAAGAAGAGAAAGCACAAGCGATCGCAAAAACACTTGGCGGGATTGCTGTCACGTGCGATGTCACTAGCGCCGAAAGTGCCGAAGCAGCCTTTGCTAAAGCGCGCGCAGCGCACGGACCGGCTGGTATTGCTGTCAACTGCGCGGGCATCGGCGTCCCAGCAAAGATTCTCGGTAAAGAGGGTCCGTTATCGCTCGATTTTTTTAATAAAGTGATTAACGTAAATCTGAGCGGAAGCTTCAATATTTTGCGTTTAGCCGCAGCTGAAATGCAAGAACGAGAAGCCAATGATGACGGTGAACGCGGCGTGATCATTTCCACTGCATCAGTCGCCGCCTATGAAGGTCAAATTGGTCAAGCCGCCTATTCGGCCTCTAAAGGCGGTATTGTCGCAATGACACTCCCGGCTGCTAGGGAATTAGCACGATACGGGGTTCGGGTTTTGGCCATTGCGCCGGGGCTTTTTATGACACCTATGATGGCGTCATTACCCGAGGCGGCCCAAGAAAGTTTGGCCGCAACCTTACCCTTTCCCTCGCGCTTAGGTCAGCCTTATGAATACGCCCGCATTGTGAAAGAAATGATTGAGAACCCCATCATGAACGGTGAAGTTGTGCGCATTGATAGCGCGCTGCGCATGGCCCCTAAGTAAGCGAACACTCAAGAAATAAGACTATGGATCCACTTGAAAACACATTGAGCAGCTTACTTCTCGATCAAAAAGCAAAACGCTACACCTCGATGGATAACTGGTTTAACCAGCATTTACGTTTAAACGGGTCAATCGAAGATAGCCGATTAAGAGCATTACGTGGTGGCTACCATAGTGAACAGGTGAGTTATGCCTTTGCATCAGGCTATCAATCGGCAATGGAGAGCATGTTTAATGCCTCTCAAGAATCTATTGCCGCACTGTGTGCAAGTGAGCAAGGCGGTACTCATCCAAGAGCTATCTCAACGACGTTAACCTCGGTACAAGAACAAGACTATTTCATCCTAAACGGCAGTAAACGATTTGTGTCAGGCGGTAAGTTCGCAAAACAACTGTTCGTTCTGGCGAAAACAGGCGAAATGGATGGGCGACCTAGGCTGACCGTGGTAAAGCTCGCTGAAAACAGTATTGGCCTAGACGTTGAACCAATGCCTGCCTTGACATTTATTCCAGAGTTGAGTCACGCAAGTCTTCGTTTCTCAGACATCCACATTACAAAAGAAGCTGTTCTAAGCGGTGATGGCTATACAAACTATGTAAAACCATTTCGGACTTGTGAAGACATCCATATAAGTTTCGCCTTACTCGGGTATCGCTTGCGCGAGGCACATTTAGCAGGCAATGAAGCCGCATCAACTGAGTTAATTGCGCTGATATATGGCTTTATGCAGCTCGGTGACACCTATACTTCCAGCATGACCCATATTGCATTAGCTGGCTTACAAAAAGTAATGCAGAAAGTATTTTCCGAGTACGACAGTCACTATGCAGACGCTAACCCAGAAGGTTACAAAAACTGGGTGCGTGATAAGGGAATTTTGTTGTTAGCAGAAAAAGCCCAACAAGCACGCACTCAAAAAGCCTGGCAACACCTTAAAAGAGGTAACGCGCCTCGTTAAATCAAGATCACGCCCCTCGTTAAGGTGAATGGCATTCATATGTTGGCTTTGCCTAGCTGCCGAGCCCGCTCCTTGGCACTTTTTTTAAGCTCTTTATCCCAACGTTTTCGCACTTGTTTAATACGCAAAGGTAAAATGCCATCCTCAAAATAGCTGTGTATTAGCTCTTGAGAACGAACACGACCATTTAACTTTAAAGCGCGATAATGATTACGCTGTTTGGCATCCAGCACCCGAGCTTTTACATTATCGCTCCACTGTATATCTAGGACGGCTTGAATATCATCCTGACGCTTTTTTTCATAAACCGGCGCAGTTACTTCTACTCTAAAATCTATGTTGCGTGTCATCAGGTCAGCCGAGGACAAAAAGTACTTAGGCTCGCCGTTATTATGAAACACATAAACACGCGCATGTTCTAAATATCGATCAACAATACTAATCGCTTCAATATTTTCGGAAATCCCTTTAATACCGGGTACTAATGACATCATACCGCGACAAATAAGACGCACACGAACGCCCGCTTGCGAGGCCTGATACAGCAACTTAATGAGCTTTTTATCGACGAGATTATTGCATTTAAAAAATAACTCTGCGGGTAAACCGTCCTGTGCATTTTTGATCTCTTTCTTAATGAGATCAATTAAACCGTTGCGTTGGGTCGTTGGTGATACGAGTATATGTTTGTGCTTATGCTGACGGTAGGTGTAGGAAATAAAGTCAAAAACCTTATGCACATCTTCACCCATTTCTTGATGATAGGTGAGCAAGCTAAAATCGGTATAAAGACCCGCGGTTTTTTCATTAAAATTACCGGTGCCGATATGTGTATAGTATTTAATTTTGCCGTTTTCTACGCGACTAATTGAAATTAGTTTGCTGTGAACTTTCAAGCCGGGCACGCCAAAAATCACATTGACCCCACCCTCAGTTAGCTGATTCGCCCAACTGATATTCGCCGCTTCATCAAAACGTGCTTGCAGCTCGACAACGGCAGTGACTTGCTTATTGTTACTCTTCGCCGAAAGTAAGGCATCGACGATACGCGAATTCTTTGCTGCGCGGTAAAGACAAATTTTTATTTCCCTTACAGCAGGATCTATAGCCGCCGTTTTAAGAAGATTAATGACAATATCAAACGAGTGATAAGGGTAATAAAGTAAAACATCTTTATCTCGTACTAAACGCAGCAAATTCCCCTCATGCTGACGTAAGCTTCGCGGCGTGCTCGTGGGAATCGGCTTGATATCTATATAAGCTGGCCCTACGCTTGGGAATGACATGAAGTCTTTTGAATTATGGTAGCGGCCCCCTGGCATAAGGCTATCGTACTTTGCTAGCTTCAGGCGTTTGGTTAGTAAATCCAGTAAGTCTTCAGGCATCGTTGCGTCATATACCAAACGCTCTGGCTCACCCGACTGGCGTTTTTTAATTGAGTTCGCCATTTTGTTGATTAAGCTTTGATTAATCCCTTCATCAAGCTCCAATTCCGCATCACGGGTTAACTTGAAAACAAAGGCTTCGGCGTGCTTGATATCTAAAACGCCACGGAACACTTTCGAAAGATTATGCAAAATAATATCTTCCAATACCGCAAATACCTTAGCTCGACGTCTCGCCAGAGGTGGTAACGCAACAAATCGCGACAGCCTATCGGTGGGTACGTCAACGATCCCATAATGAACCGCAGCATCAACTGTATGTAACTTTATCGCTAAATAAATAAAGCCGTCCTCGATTTTTGGAAAGTGCTTGCCGCTAGTTAGCAAAACTGGATCGAGCTCGGGTAATAAGTGTTTGTCAAACCACTGCTCAGCAAAGCGACTCTGATTTTCATCAAACTGCTTGTATGTAATGATATAGATATTGCGTTTATTAAGAGCCTTAAGCACCTGTTTATAGGTACGGTCGAACTGCAACTGCAATCGTTTAGTCTGTTTTTGAATATCGAGCAGTCGCTGTTGAAAGAGCTCTTTTTTTTCTACAGTGCCTGAGAAAGCCGCAAGACGACTCACATCGGCGACCCGAACACGAAAAAACTCATCCTGATTACTGGAAAAAATACCTAAATACCGCAAGCGTTGAATCTCAGGCACATTGGGGTTACCTGCTTCTTGCAACACTCGCTCATTGAATGATAACCAGCTAAGTTCTTTTGGAAAAAATGGGACATCTTCATTCATATATAGAGTCAACATTTGTTGGGCCACAGGGAGTAAATTCAGCGCTTAGCGTCTCTAAACGGTAGACTACTTAATCTTTACTACTATATTACTATGTCAATTTTATTAAACCTTGTTGCCTATATGACCGTCGCAACAGAATTTATGTTTTAAACTGCGTGTCTCTCAGCTGACCATAGATATTTTTAGTCGCCGGCCTAACCGGTGTCTTAAAACGGCGATGCATCCACAAGTATTGTTCTGGGTGCTTCGCTATCTCTCTTTCTAAAAATTCATTTAGACGTGTGGCATCGGCCACCTGATCACCCGATGGAAAGGTGTCTAATGGGGGATGTATATATAAATCATAGCCCTTCGCATGCGGTCGTCGGAAATGACTAAATGGCACCACAGCCGCACCCGTTTTTTCGGCTAGACGCATCGTAGAAATTAAAGTAGCGGCAGGCACACCAAAAAAGGGAGCAAACACAGATCCCGTTCTCCCATAATCTTGATCCGTCGCATACCACACCACATGGTTCGATTTTAGGCTCTGGACCAGACCGCGGACGTCGAACTTAGACAAAACCTTGCCATATAATCGGTCGCGTGAATTAGTCATCAAGGCATTAAACAACCCATTTTTATGGTCCCGCTGCATCACATCGGCCTTGAAATACAAAGTAGTCAAGCTGCCCGCTAAATCAAGAGTGCTGAAGTGTCCGCCGAATAAAATAACACCTTTACCATGAGCCAACCCTTCCATTAGGTGCTCATGACCATGATATGACACCTTACTTTTTAAACTTTTTGGTCGACGAAACCATGAGCGAAACGCCTCGAATAGCCCCAACCCATTTGAAATAAAACTCGCTTTAACTAAGGTGCGCCGATCATTTTGTGACAGTGCCGGAAAACAGTGTTGAATATTTGTTTCAGTAATAAACCGGCGCCGTTTACTGAGTCGGTAAGCAAGCATCCCCGCGCACCAACCAAGCACATGCTGTAAATTTAAAGGGAGGTAAGACAGCATTTTCGCCCCTGCCAGCGCTAGCCATGTAGGCCAATAACGGGGCGAAAGAAACTTGCGGTACCGTAACTCTCGTTCCACCATTATTAATGAATACCCTTAACGTTTAACTCACAAGTTATAACTTATAATGGCAACTATGCAGCATCAAGCAAGTAGGATAAAAAATTATGCGTCTATTTACTGCAATTAGCCTAAACGCAGCGCAAAAAATACAAATTGAAGCGTGGCGTAATCGCCAAATATCCGATCTAGAATTAAACGCGATTCCGATGGATAACTTCCATATCACCCTCGCTTTTTATAGCCATATCCACGTATCGCTGCTTGAGCGGTTTATCCAAAATATTGAAACAAAAGTGCTTGCCCAGTTTATTACACCGATCGAACTGCATATTAATCAAGCGGGTTATTGGCCAAAGACGGGTATTTATTGGTTGGGTCCAACTGAATGGCCTAAATCACTGCAAAAACTTGCGCAATCGTTGATAACTGCAGGTACTGGGTTTGGCTGTAAAAAAAACAAACAGACATATCAGCCTCATATTTCTCTATATCGCTCGATTGAGCAAGCACCATATGCCATAGAAAAGCCAGATATACGCCTGCATTTAGACCACGTAACGCTTTTTGAATCTGAGCCAACGCATCGCAGGGTACGCTACAAAGAAATAGTCAGCTGGTCATGTAACAAGCGTTAACTATTCATTTTGATTGGCTTAGCGCCTATTTATATTGTCTTGGCACTCTCATTGTTAGCTGCGTAAAAAGCTCATAACTAATAGTTCCTGCATGTTTGGCGATTTGATCTGCTGACAACCCTTTCCCCCAGAGACGTGCAACATCACCAACACGCGCGTCTCCCAGATCAGTGACATCAACCGTAATCATATCCATTGATACACGGCCTACTAACGGCATTAATTTCTGCTTTATCAGCACAGGTGTGCCGTTGGGGGCATGCCGAGGGTAACCATCACCATAGCCAATCGCGATGGTTGCAATGATAGACTTACGCTGAGCCGTCCAGCTGGCGCCGTAACCAACCGATTCACCAATGCCAATTTCACGTAACGCAATAATCGCACTGTCTAAGTTCATCACCGCTTTTAATTGCGGTACACGGTCTAAATCACTGTTATTTGGTAATCCTCCATACAACATAATGCCCGGGCGACTGAGGTGTCGGTGTGCGTCAGCGTAATGCATTAGTGCGCCGGAATTAGCAAGCGAGATGGGCAAATCAGATAGGCCAAACTGTTCAGACAAACGATCAAGTTGGTTGATCTGCTTGACCACCGAGCCCACGTTTTTTTCATCTGCACTCGCAAAATGGCTAAATAAACCCACAATTGATATGTTTTCGGCTGTCTCGACATCGCGTATCGCCATCGCCAACTCTGCACTACTTAATCCTAATCGGTGCATGCCTGTATCAAGCTTTAACCAAATCGAATGGTTTTTGGTTGATTTTGAGAGTAGGTTAAGCTGCCATCGGCTGTGTATCACCCAGGTGATCTGACTTGACTCAGAGAGTGTAACGCAGCTCTCATCAAAGGGCCCCTCCAACACCATAATCGGATTACGAACGCCTGCATCAATGAGCGTTTTCGCCTCAGAGGCACACGCAACAGCAAGCCGGCGGTTACCCACACATTTAGCTAAGGCAACCGCTCCATGGCCGTAAGCATTCGCTTTTAGAACCACTAAAGTCTCGCTCATTGGAGAGAGAGATTCCGCATACCGTAAATTATGCAAGAAGGCCGAGCGATCAATAGAGGCTACGAGAGGCCGCCCAGCAACCGTATCAAAAAAGCGCATTAGAACTCTCGGTCGTAATCGATATGCGTCAAATCATTGAATTTAGTGTACTGGCCCTGAAACGATAACTTTATTTTGCCAATCGGACCATTACGCTGCTTACCAATAATGATTTCTGCAATGCCTTTGTCCGGACTCTCCTCGTTATAGTATTCATCCCGATAAATGAACATTATGACATCGGCGTCCTGCTCAATTGCACCTGACTCACGAAGATCTGAATTCATTGGACGCTTATCCGTTCGAGATTCCAAACCGCGATTAAGCTGCGAGAGTGCTACAACCGGACAATTCAGTTCTTTAGCCAAGGCTTTAAGCGAGCGTGAGATCTCAGAAATCTCTGCCGTTCGCCCCTCTGACATACCAGGAATTTGCATCAACTGCAGGTAGTCGACCATGATCATCCCAAAATCTTGTTTAATCTCACGCGCAACACGACGCGCACGCGAACGGACTTCTGTCGGGCTCAAACTTGCCGTATCATCTATATATAGCGGGCGATCGCGAAGCATACTAACCGCAGAGGTCAGGCGCGGCCAATCGTCTTGTTCTAGTTTTCCGCTACGCACTCTTGTTTGATTAATTTGACCTAACGAAGAAATCATACGCATTAAGATTGAGTCTGCTGGCATCTCCATACTAAAAACAAGTACGGGTTTTTCCGCTTTAATTAACACACTCTCAACCAAATTCATTGCAAAAGCTGTTTTACCCATTGAAGGACGCGCGGCCACAATCACTAAGTCAGATTTTTGTAGGCCGGAGGTCATTTCATCAAGATCACTAAAACCGGTAGTAACGCCTGTAATTGAATCCCCAGACTGCGAGAGTTCATCGATGCGAGCAATGGTTTTAGTTAATACTGGGTTAACAGAAACAGGTCCACTATCTTGCCCACTAGAACTTTCCGAGATTTTAAAAACTTTTCGTTCAGCCTCATCAAGAAGCTCGCTTGAATTTCTTCCTTCGGTATTAAACGCACTATCGGAAATTTCACTGGATACACGAATCAAACGCCGGCGAACTGCACGCTCATGGACAATGTTGGCATAAGCGCGAACATTGCTGGCGCTAGGTGTCTTTTCAACTAGATCACTTAGATACGCCATCCCCCCAGCATTTTCTAATTCACTAATGCGTTCCAGCTCTTCACCAACAGTCACCATATCAATCGGGGCACCCTGACTTGCTAAGCGCTGCGCAGCTCGGTAAATGAGGCGATGATCTTGGCGATAGAAGTCCTCTTCGAGCACTTTATCACCCACGACATCCCACTTACTGTTATCCAGCAACAAACCACCTAAGATAGACTGTTCAGCCTCAATAGAGTGCGGAGGGGTTTTCAAGCCAGATAATTCTTTTTCAGCAACAGACAAGAGAGACTCCCATTGAGTTAGGGTAACGATTAGTTGGGGTGGTCAGAAACAAATAAGCCCCGAAAATATACAGGATATTTCCGGGGCTTAGAAGATTCGAACGTGTCTTAGTAGACGATTAGACCAAATCTAGACCGTCACCAGAGCAACTCAAGTTTAACCAAAAGCACGTATCGCTGTGTTTGATTACTCAGCAACAACAGTCAAGGCAACAACAGCAATCACGTCGCTGTGTACTTGAATACTAATTTCGAAATCACCCACTGAACGGATTGGACCTTCTGGCAAACGCACTTCGGACTTGCTTACCTCAACGCCTGCTGCCGTTACTGCATCAGCCACGTCACGTACCCCGATAGAGCCGAATAACTTGCCTTCATCACCCGCTTTAGACGTAATCGTCACTTCTTTACCGTCTAACTGCTCTGCTCGTGCCTCAGCCGCAGACAACTTCTCAGCGGCCGCCGTTTCCAACTCTGCGCGACGCGCTTCAAATTCAGCAACGTTTGCTGAATTTGCTGGAACAGCCTTACCGAAAGGAATCAGGAAATTACGACCGAAGCCAGATTTAACTGTTACTTTGTCGCCAAGTCCGCCTAACTTTCCAACTTTTTCGAGTAGAATAACATCCATCTCGCTATCCTCAATTTACATATCTAATTTTGTTTAGCATGCTAGTAATGCGTTTTGCTTCGCTAGCACAACCTTTACCGCTATTCGCTAGCGGGCTGAACCCTGCGCCTGATATCCACTATGCTATCGACAATGGCCAAAGCATAGAGCACAAACAGAAAGGTTGGAAACAGGATGACCACTAACACATAGAAGCCAAACAACCATTGCCCACCTAATTTTTTCTTCCCGATCAAACCATGCACCAAGGCAAATCCGCAAAGCAGAATTGGTACCGTTGCACAGATCGCTAACATAACGCCATCTATGCCGATGATTGGTCCAACCCATGACGATAACAGCAACGCTGCCATCGTAAGTGGGTTTAGCCTCAAGGAATGGAATTCTTCACGCCATCCCCCGGGGTTGTACAAAGCTGATTGCCAAGACCGCCCCAAACAAAGCGCCCCAATTGCCATTCCATAAAATGACGCAGCAAAGCTTGCAACCATCAACGACTTAAGTTGATCGAAATGCTCCGGGCCCAGCGTACCGCCTACTTCCGGCGACTGCTCTGCCATCTGCAACAATAGATCACTTAAGACCTGCGTTAGCATTTCAACCGTCTCAGGCATAATTACTGGAACTAACGCTCCAGCGACTGCACTGAGCGCGAAACCCGCCATCATCGTACCGTGCCATGAAACTGTGGAACGCAACACACCTGCCATGAGCCAGGTCGTGAGCAGCACAACAGCTGCACTCGGATCTTGCAATCCAAACCACCACCCGAGTGCGGGAATAATGGCCCAAACGAATACGGCTAAACCTTTTTCTAACCCTTGCCTTAATGTGACCAGTGCAAGTATTGCTGCACCGAGCCAAAATAACATGGGTATAAGAGTAAGAATCGTCGCAGCAATCGCTGCTTGACGCGGGCCGCGCATCGAAAAAGCGGCTAACTCACGCATGATTCAACTCTCTTTTTAACTACAAATAAGCTTCGCAATATTAAGTAACTTCATCAGCTTTTAAGTCAGATTTTTGCGCACTCATCAAATCTGACAGCCGAACCACCTTACTCGTTGTGGTTGTCTGTGTATGGCAACAATGCGATGTAGCGCGCACGCTTGATCGCTGTAGCCAACTGACGCTGATAACGTGCTTTTGTACCGGTGATACGGCTCGGCACAATCTTACCCGTTTCAGTGATATAACCTTTCAAAGTATCAAGATCTTTATAATCGATCTCTTTAACGCCTTCCGCTGAAAAACGGCAGAACTTACGACGACGTAAAAAACGAGACATAACTTTCTCCTATTCCTAAATTACTCTTCCGAGGCTTCAGCGCTGTCACCAGACGCTTCTACAGAGGTTTCAGCGGGTGCTTCGGCTGTCGTTTCAGCAGGTGCTTCAGCTGCTGCTTCTGTCGGTGCAGGCGCGGCTGGTCTAGCTGGTGCTTCTGAACGCTGCGGACGTCTATCTTCACGGCCTTGCGAAGCTTTGATAGGAGACTCTTCAGTAATCGCTTCTTTACGACGCACCACCAAATCACGAATGATGGCATCGTTGAAACGAAAATTGTGAGCGAGTTCATCAAGCACATCACCATCGCATTCGATGTTCATTAGTATGTAGTGTGCTTTGTGAATTTTGTTAATTGGGTAAGCCAAGTGACGACGGCCCCAATCTTCTTGGCGATGAATCTGACCACCACCATTGGTGATTAGATTACTGTAACGCTCAACCATACCTGGTACCTGTTCACTTTGATCAGGATGAACCAAGAATACGATCTCATAATGACGCATAAATGCTCCCTTTGGATTCATAGCCTTCAAGCGTAAATTTACTTTGAAAGCAAGGAGTTATAAATAAACGAGGACTATGAGCTGTGCACACCTATGCCACAACAGACAGTTCCCGCAGTTTTTCGAGCCGCGAATATTATAGATAAACAGGAAAAGATGCAAGGCGTTGCAAGCGTTTACACTCTATTCACTTAAATCGGCAAGTGGGCTTTTTAAAAACGTTGGCGCGCCTTCAAGACGCAGCAAATAGCAATCAGTTTCTGAGTGATAAATAGCTATTAACTTCCCATGCTTGAGGACAGCTAGATATTCATCCCAACGCCAAGGCGGTAGTTTACCCTCCCTCAGGATACGCCCGAGTTTCGGCAATGTTGGCTGCTGCCGCCAGAATACTTGACCTTCCTCACCCAGATTAAACGTACACAATTCACCCATGCAAGCCCCATCTGGATCAGATAAGACAAATGAATTTTTAGAAAAAACGAAGCTTACAGGCAAGGCCTGCGTGACACAGGTAAAAGCTGATGATTGCTGAGTCGACTTTCTGATAAACAAAGCACCACGGTATCTGCGTAATTGGACATCACCCCATTGCAGAAACGGTTGTGCATCTTGCTTCGCTAAAATGACCTCATTAAAAACACGTGAGAATATTTTAACGGATGGTTGGGGTACGCAATGTTCTATCAGCCATTCTCGCAATACAAATGCAACAGATGAATCGGCAAGCCCTTTAAGCGCTTGCACTGAGAGCGCTGCACTCGACGCATATTTTTCGTCTAAAACATACGGCCTAACCTGCTGATACAAGTTTTTTTGAAAAACACTTAACTGGCTTGCGCGCTCACCTAGAATAATCAATTGTTGATCGATAGTTGAATCCAGACAATTTAGTCTTGGACGTATACAATGCCGAACATTGTTACGCATAATCGCTAAATCAGAATTACTCTCGTCCTCGACCCAATCTAACTGATGAGCCTGAGCGTAATGCTCTAAAGCCAATCGTGGTGTGTGGATGAAGGGCCTAAAAATTTTCGCGCTACCCATTACCCCGAGAGAAATCGAGCGCTGCTGAGGCATTCCAGCCAAAAGCGTTACATTGCTATCCTTTAAGATGCGCATTAAGGTTGTTTCAATTTGATCATCAAGGTGATGACCTAACAAAATAACGGAGTCAGCGCTGGCATGTCTCTGCAACGCTGCATAGCGATGTTTTCGCGCCGCGGCCTCTAAACCCTCGCCACTCGCTTCTACGCGAACATACTCTACATATACAGGTACGCTCAAACGGTCACAACTGAATCGGCAATGCGCAGCCCATTTATCGGCATGCTCACTCAAGCCGTGATGCACATGCACCGCCTTACAACTCGCCCCACGGGCAATAAGCGGTGCCAGCAGTGCATTAAGAAGTACAATAGAGTCTAAGCCTCCACTCAGTGCAAAAACATACTGCGTAGCCGCAGGGATACTCTGAGCAACCGTGTGCGGATCAAAAAAAGAATCTGTAGGAAACCTAGAGTCTGGCTCAATCTCGGACATATGCGGTTAAGCGACGGTAACGTTGCTCAAGTAAGTCTTCCGTTGAAAGTGCTTTTAACACGTCAAGGTTGCGCAGCAATTCTACTTTAATATTTTGCGCCGTTTGCGGGACATTGCGATGCGCACCGCCTAATGGCTCATTAATGACGGTATCAACCAAATCCAACTCTTTCAGACGTGCGGCCGTTACGCCCATCGCCTCGGCCGCCTCCGCAGCAAACTCAGCACTTTTCCACAAAATAGAGGCGCAACCTTCTGGCGAAATAACCGAGTAAGTTGAGTATTCAAGCATATTTAAGTGATCGCATACCCCTATTGCTAGCGCACCACCTGAGCCACCCTCACCAATGACTGTTGATATAACAGGCGTCTTGAGTCGAGACATTAATGCGATATTACGCGCAATTGCCTCACTTTGACCTCGCTCCTCAGCACCGATACCTGGAAACGCGCCTGGTGTATCTATCAGCGTCACCACTGGCACATCAAACCGCTCAGCCAACTCCATTAAACGCTTCGCTTTACGATAACCTTCTGGCAATGGCATACCAAAGTTTCGCTTCACTTTTTCTTTGACATCGCGGCCCTTCTGATGGCCAATGACCATAACAGGCTGCCCGTCCAAACGTGCTAAACCGCCAACAATGGACGGATCATCTGCAAAGGTGCGATCCCCATGCAACTCATCAAAGTCGTCAAAAATCTCATCGATATAATCAAGGGTATAAGGGCGTTCTGGGTGCCGTGCCATGCGCGTCACATCCCAAGGACTGAGATCAGCAAAGATAGAACGGGTTTGCGCCTCACTCTCTCGCTCCAAACGTTCAATGGCTTCAGTAATGTTTAAATCCTGATCATTACCCACCATCCGCAACTCTTTAATTTTTTCTTCGAGTTCAGCAATAGGCTGTTCAAAATCTAGGTACTGTAAATTCATAATTTGCGAATACGACCTTGTGAGCTAGACACGTCTAACCGTCTCCTTTTAGGCAAAGCAAAACGTTTGCAGCGATGCGCAAAACCTTAGACAATTACAGGCTTTAAGTATAGCGCTGATTGCAAATTTCTTAATCGTACTGGAGTAAGACTTTCTCTTTACCCAACATATACTGCAAATCATGCAACATTTCGTCTTCTGGCGCCACCTGCCAAGACTCACCCAGCTGGATAGTCGACTCAGAGTCAGGACGACAATAACGAATAGCCACCTTACAACCTGGGCTACGATAGGGCGCTATCTTTGTTTTTAACTCTTGAATAAATCCAATTTCAATCTCTGAGGAATCAAGTTTTATCTCCAAATGTGACGCAAAATGCGTGCGCGCGTTAATTAAGGACATCACTTTGTCAGCGCGCAGCTTTAAACTGCCTGAGTAATCATCCAAACTCACCACTCCCTCCACTGCAACAATTGAATCGCTTTGAATGCTCTCACGATACTGCTCATAAGAATCTGAAAATAAGGTCGCTTCAATACGCGCGGATCGATCATCCAAGGTAACGAAACACATGGTTTGGCCACGCTTGTTCTTCATCACTCGAACCGCGACAATCAGGCCAACGATCGTGATGCGATTTTTACTCGATTTCAAATCAACGATTGCATTTGGTGAAAAGTTGCGCACCTCATTCTCGTATTGGTCAAACGGATGCCCCGTCAAATACAAGCCCAATGTATCCTTTTCTAATCCAAGGCGCTGTTTTTCGCTCCACTCTCGCATCCCTGCTGATTTCGCATAGACATCGTCATCTCCAGCGTCCGGTACCACCTCACCAAAAAGATCGACCATTCCTACATGTTGATTACGCGAATTTTGCTCCGCACATTGCACAGCCTCCTCTAAACTTGCCATGAGTCGCGCTCTGCTAGGCCCAATTGCGTCGAGGGCACCGGCATAAACTAGGGCCTCGAGTGCACGCTTGTTGACCTTACGCAAATCAACACGATCACAAAAGTCGAACAAACTTGTGAATGCGCCGCCCTGCATCCTCGCCTCAATAACACTTTCAATCGGTCCTTCGCCTAAGCCTTTTACCGCGCCAAGGCCGTACACGATTTGCCCTTCATCATCCACAGTAAACGTATAATCACTGACATTTACGCTAGGCAACACAAGCGATAATTTCATCTGCCGACATTCTTCTACCAACGTCACAATCTTGTCGGTATTTTGCATATCGGCTGTTAATACGGCCGCCATAAATTCCGCTGGATAGTGTGTCTTCAACCATAAGGTTTGATAGGACACCAATGCATAGGCCGCAGAGTGCGATTTATTAAAACCATAGCCTGCAAACTTCTCTACAAGATCAAATATTTTTAGCGCAAGTCCACCATCGACGCCCTGCTTTATCGAACCTTCCTCAAAGAGACCCCGTTGCTTCGCCATTTCTTCCGGCTTTTTCTTACCCATCGCGCGGCGCAATACGTCAGCGCCACCCAAAGTATACCCGGCTAATGTTTGGGCAATTTGCATCACTTGCTCTTGATAAACAATGACACCATAGGTTGGGTCGAGAATTTCTTTCAAACTATCGTGCTGAAAATCTGGATGCGGATAAGCCACCTCTGCACGACCATGCTTGCGGTTAATAAAGTCGTCCACCATGCCTGACTCGAGAGGACCGGGGCGAAATAGGGCCACAAGTGCAATCATATCCTCGAGGGTGTCCGGCTGCAGCCGTCTAATCAAATCTTTCATACCTCGCGATTCCAATTGGAATACCGCAGTGGTTTGTGCCGTTTTCAGCAGCCGAAAAGAGGCCGCATCATCCAGAGGAATATGATCGATATTAATCGGCTCTTTACCCTCGATTTGACGCCGAGGATTGATCATCTTCAGCGCCCAATCTACAATGGTCAGGGTGCGCAAACCCAAAAAGTCAAACTTAACAAGCCCCGCATCTTCGACGTCATTTTTATCGAATTGAGTCACGAGACCACCACCCGCCTCATCGCAATATAACGCAGAGAAATCCGTTAACTTAGTCGGAGCGATGACAACACCACCCGCATGCTTCCCAACGTTACGCGTGACCCCTTCTAACGAAACGGCCATATCCCATATCTCTTGGGCTTCGTCGTCGACCTCAAGAAAGTCTTTCAGCGTCGGCTCTTGATCGATAGCCTTCGCAAGTGTCATACCTACTTCAAAAGGAATCATCTTTGATAAGCGATCGGCCAAACCATAAGATTTACCTTGGACACGGGCTACATCTCTAACCACGGCCTTCGCGGCCATGGTGCCGAACGTTATAATTTGTGATACCGCGTCACGACCATAGTGATCCGCCACATAAGAAATAACTCGATCACGACCATCCATACAAAAATCGACATCGAAATCTGGCATGGAGACACGCTCTGGATTCAAAAACCGCTCGAAGAGCAAATCATATTGAAGTGGATCGAGGTCTGTAATCTTCAGTGCATAGGCAACCAAAGAGCCTGCCCCTGAACCACGCCCTGGCCCGACTGGAATCGCTTGATTCTTGGCCCATTGAATAAAGTCCATCACAATTAAAAAATAACCGGGAAAACCCATTTGCAGGATGATATCGAGCTCGAAATCAAGCCGGTCATAATAGGGTTGACGGGCAACCGGCGTGTCGAGACCCGTTTTCACCAAAATCACCTCGAGTCGCTCATCCAAGCCATCGCGGCATAATTGACGAAAAAACCCATCCATCGTCATACCCGCTGGCACTGGATACTGAGGCAAAAAATATTCCCCTAGGCGCAGCTCAACATTGCATCGCTTGGCAATTTCGACACTGTTTTCAATCGCCTCTGGAATGTCCTCAAATAAGGCAATCATTTCCTCAGGCGACTTTAAATACTGGCTTTCGCTGTAACGTCGATCACGACGTGGATCGGCCAACGTATCACCTTCAGCAATGCACACTCGGGCTTCATGTGCCTCAAAATCATCCGGCGACAAAAACTGCACGTCATTCGTTGCCACCACCGGACAAGCAAGCTCTTTCGCAAGGATTACACTGGCATGCACGCACTCTTCATCGTTAACTCGATCGCAACGATGCAGCTCCAGATAAAAACTATCAGGAAACACCCCCATCCAATGTTGTGCGCGCGCTTTCGCCGTCTCATGCTTCCCCGATAATAGCGCCCGACCGACTTCTCCATCTTTGGCACCTGATAAGACAATCAACCCGTCCGCCGCGGCCTCCAACCAACACTGTTTAATTACCGCTAAACCTAACTGCTGCCCTTCAGTAAACCCAAGAGAAAGAAGTTCTGTAAGATTCCGATAACCTTTATCATTTTTTGCCAATAACGTCATGCGCGTGGGGGATGCTGAATCATCGAGATTTTCTAACCAGATATCCGCGCCAACAATCGGTTTCACACCAACATTGCGTGTGGCGTTATAAAATTTTACTAACGCGCAAAGATTAGATTGATCTGTGATGGCAATCGCTGGAATTTCTTCCACAGCAAGCTTCTTTGCCAATGGTTTAATACGAACCAAGCCATTTACAAGTGAAAACTCAGTGTGAAGACGTAAGTGAACAAAACGTGCTGACATAAAAAATAGATGGTGTTAAGAGGTTACCGCTAAACAACTTGGTATTAGCGACGGGCGGCATCACCCGAAAAAGTGGGTAAATGTTATCATGCACAAACAAGGTTGGGGAGATAAGTATCTAGATTATTGACCTAAGTCTTTTTAGCGCTTGGCACCTACGCGCAGCTGAATAGCTACCGATATTTTTATTCCCAAGCTTTATTTGGGCACGACTATCTAGAACCGAAAGCGAGCAAAAACAAGCGAAACATAGGCCAAATACCAAGAACACATTCGATTAAAGTTAAAGCATTTTTATATATTTTAGCCCCAGGTGCCTTGTTAGGTTTATTTGAGGCGTTTCAGGTAGACAGTAATGAACTCTTCGGCGCGTGGTCGGTTTATGACCCGGTTGCATGGATTGGATTTGTCGGCGCTTTGCTCTGCATCTCAGTCTGGGTCGGTCAGCCCTTAAACTCATGGTCTGTAAGGTTTTCTGAATCTATTAGCATCAAACATTTAAAAGAGACAGTCGTCGCCGAAACCAGTTTTATTTCAGTTTGGGTGATTCTTGGTTTTTTAAGCTATGAAATTCTTATATACGCCACCAATATCGACTTACAAGCCGTTTTTGAACCCCTTGGGGCACTCGCCATTTTATTAGCTGTCGTCATCGGATTCGTTCCGAGCTGCGGCCCTCAAATTGTAACGACAACACTTTATGTTAACGGTTTGATTCCTTTATCAGCGCAATTGGCCAATGCAATAAGTAACGATGGCGATGCCTTATTCCCTGCTCTGGCATTGGCACCTGAGGCCGCATTAAAAGCAACAGCTTTTAGCGCAATCCCAGCACTTTTTATTGGTTACATTGCATTTAATTTGGGTTGGTAATCGGATTTTCCAACTATAAAAGACCCTTGATTAAAATTTGTTGTCATTCGCGATCAATTTTTACAAACAACGTAACGAGATAGAAAAAACAATCGCTTTTAAATAATAATGCTTATCATTTTGGTCGTATTTTACCAGTCACATTATCAAATGATATGGAAAGCCCAATGACTCCACATACAACCGCTTACTTTGAGCAGCTGGATGCGTTTAAACGCGAGCTAGAACATACAAATACCCGTTTAACGTTAAGTGCGATACGATTTCGAAGTAAGCATGTAGGGGCGACGACAATCGAAGTTTTTGTTGAAGCCGTGCGATCACTGGCCAACGTATTTGAAAAGCAGTTTTCTGATAAAGACCCTCTAGACGTATTATTCTGGGGGCGAAATAAACTGCAGTTCGAGTACAAAAATCAGAATAGGAGCGAAGTGTTCCGAGCTTGGTGTCGAAAGGCAACTCAGCGCCTTGAAAGCGATATTCAACTTCGCTGTGACTCATTCGGGGCGGGCAAAGTAGTTGCTCTCGTGTAAGACACCGCTTATTAATGGTCAACTCTCCGGCTCGAAAAGCAGCATAAAATTGTCATGCTTAGCGAGGAAGCCTGTATACTTTCGCCCCAACGCTCAGTATCTATCTAACACGACACATGACAACACAACACATATACCCCGAACATTATCACGCAGAACTTGAAGAAAAGGCTCAACTTCTTATAAACCAATTCGGCAACTTTAAACTGCCGCCTCTCCAAGTATTCGAATCACCTGAAACGCATTATCGTATGCGTGCAGAGTTCAAAATATGGCATGAGGATAATACGGTTCATTATGCGATGTTCAGAGCGGGCGAGTATAAAAAGCCCTATAAAATTGAAGACTTTCCTGTTGCCAGTGTTCAAATAAATGAACTTATGGAAGCGTTGCTCAAAGCACTAAATCAATCGCAATTATTAAAAAATCGGCTATTTCAAGCTGAGTTTTTAAATACCCTGACGCATGAGATGGTCATAACACTCATTTATCACACACCCCTCTCGGATGAGTGGGAACTTGAGGCAAAACAACTGGCGAAAAGCTTAGGGGTGTCAATCGTTGGACGCAGTCGTAAACAAAAACGCATTATCGGTCGAGATTTTGTTGAAGAAACTTTGCATGTACAAGGGCGCGATTATCACTACCAACAAGTAGAGGCTAGCTTCACGCAACCCAACGCGAAAGTATGCGAAAAAATGCTTTCTTGGGCACTAGATTGTGCGGAGGAAGGCGACCGCGACATGCTGGAGCTTTATTGTGGTAACGGTAACTTTACCATTCCGCTATCAACAAAATTTAGGCGGGTTGTCGCAACTGAAGTTTCTAAAACCTCTGTTAATTCTGCACACTACAATCTAGAAAAAAATGGGATTGATAACGTCAACGTTATTCGCATGTCTAGTGAAGAGTTTGCCGAAGCAATGGATGGCGTCAGGAATTTTCGTCGTCTAGCCAACTTGGACCTAGAGACGTACGATTTTTCCACTGTGCTTGTCGATCCACCGCGAGCCGGCTTGGATGATCATACGGTTAACATTGTTTCGCGCTTTGAGCGCATCATATACATTTCATGCAATCCAAATACCCTAGAGCATAATTTAGCAATGCTTGCGAAGACGCATGATATTTCAAAATTCGCTCTTTTTGATCAATTTCCATACACACAGCATGTTGAATGCGGCGTATTGCTTACGAGTAAAACTGACAACATACGAGGATAAGCAGTTTTATGAAGCCAACCGACATGGTTATCGTTTATCTTGACTAATTACCGATGAAGTAAACGAAAATAATCGAATAAAACATGAACGCGATCAATATTAAGTAAACGACACTTTGTAACCACTAACAACCAACCAGATGTTTGAGTCGAGAAAGAAGAAAGATATGGATAGCCTTTTAACTCGTCACAATAAGCCTAGTCGTTTTAGTATGCCTGCTTTGGTTTGAGGTCCCATTAACCAGGAATGAAACTCACCCTCAGGATTCACAATAAGCGTTGCGGGTAACCCATTGGGCGCTTCTTGCTCAAACAAAGTTTCTGGTGCCACCAATAACATATCAAGCTCTAATTGAAGCTTTTCCGCCTGTTCTGCCAATGCTTCATTCTGCTTGCCATCAAAGTTATATGCCAGCACGGTTACACGTGCATCTTTATCCAGCGCGTTTAATTCGGGAATCTCTTCGACACAAGGCTTGCACCATATTGCCCAATAATTAATAAGTAGCCATTGCCCAGCGTAAGCATCGAGTGCTTTATTCGACCCATCCGAAAATTGAAGCACCGGCCTACTGCATGCAGACAAACCCAGAAAACTGATCAAAAACGCCGCGAGCAGCGTATATTTAAGCGTCTGTAGCACTGCGTTCATGGTACGCCCTGTATCCTTTTTAAATTAATGGTTAAAACAGTGTTTACGCCACATAAACGATAACAAACTGATAAACTGCGACGATCACTGCATTGGCCTGAGACCTTAAACATGACAGACCTAAAAATCTACCACAACCCACGCTGTTCAAAATCTCGCCAAACCTTGGCGTTAATTGAAGAAAAGGGACTAACACCTACCATCATTCGATACCTTGAAAGCCCTCCTGATGCAGCTGAAATTTCTGACCTTTTGATGAAATTGGGGATCTCAGCTCGCGCGCTACTGCGCAAGGGAGAACAAGACTATAAAGACCAAAACCTAAAAAATACCCAGCTAAGCGAGGCGGAGCTCATCGACGCGATGGCAACTTACCCAAAGCTTATCGAACGCCCTATTGTTGTGAAAAACAATAAAGCAATATTGGGTCGACCACCCGAAAATGTATTGGACTTAATCTAAGATGCGCACCCCTTATATACTTGTACTTTATTACTCTCGCCAAGGTGCAACACGTAATATGGCGATGCAAATTGCCCGAGGCGTGGAACAAATATCAGGCATAGAAGCCCGCATTCGCACTGTACCGAGTGTCTCACCTAACACAGAACAAAGCGAAGCAGATATTCCCGATGAAGGTGCATGCTATTGCGAACCGGAAGAATTGCAAAACTGTGCAGGTATTGCGCTAGGCAGCCCTACCCGCTTCGGCAATATGGCGGCGCCCATGAAATACTTCATAGATGGAACCAGCGGTCTTTGGATGCAAGGTGCATTAGCGGGTAAACCCGCCAGTGTTTTCACCTCATCTAGCAGCATGCATGGCGGGCAAGAAAGTACGCTACTTAGTATGATACTGCCCCTGATGCATCATGGTATGTTAATCAGTGGCTTGCCTTACACCGAAGAACCTCTGCATACAACAAAAACAGGTGGCACGCCCTACGGCCCCAGCCATGTTGCAATCGACGGAAGCAGCGGCCTAAGCGAAGAAGAGATATTGCTTTGCCAGGCCACCGGTAAACGCTTGGCTAACATCGCCAAGCGACTTGCCTGTTAAATTAAATATAACTTATAACCCAACTAGCAGTGAGAGACACCATGACTACCGAACTTTTGGTTGCGAAAAGCCACCGAGCAAGTGTAATAACCATAATTAGTTACCTTGCACTGATTATTTGCTTAGGCATCAGTACCTGGCTAAATAAGCTTCCCGAACAAACCTCCGTTATCCTGGTATTAGTGATAAAGTTCGGCCCGCTTTTAATTGTCTTACCGGGTATGTTGAAAAAATCTTTACGGGCTTATGTTTGGCTCTGCTTTATCGTATTATTTTATTTCACACGCGCAGTTGTTGACAGCTTTCTCACCGAAGGTGCGAGTCTCGATCTACTCATTACAGTATTAACGGTTGTCTTATTTACGGCGGCAATGATGTTCGTGAAATGGGAAAAAGCACAAGGTAAAAGCCTTTATCGCCAATAAAACTGAACCGCAAAATAAACCGCTTTAACAGCTAACGTTTATTGCCAAGCAAAAGGAGCCTACGATTGTCTGTATCGCGAGTACTGTCGTTTAATGATTTTTTAATTCAACTAGAGCAAGATGGTCGTTTTACTGCACAAACAGCAGAGCAACTTCGCAGCACGCCCAAAGGCGCTAAACAGGCTAAACAACACCCACTAGAAACCATCGCCGATGCGCGCATCCAAGACACGAAAACAAATAAAAATTTGGACATGGACGCACTGCTCAACTGGCTTAGCGAGTGGAGCAAACAAGATGTTTTTGTAATTGATCCACTTAAAATAGATTCATTGAAAACAGCCAAGGTCATGTCCTTTGCCTTTGCACAACGCCACGAAATTCTGGCCGTTGAAGTCAATGACGATGCCGTGGTTATCGCATGCGCGCAGCCATTCAATACAGGCTGGGAAGCTGACCTTGCTCATGTATTAAAGAAAGATATCAAGCGTGTCGTTGCTCACCCTGATGAAATTCGTCGCTTCACCATAGAATTTTATGAGCTGGCGCAGTCGGTAATGAAAGCTGGGCTAGAAACTGACCCCAACGCCCAGAGTCAAAACTTTGAACAAATGTTGGAGTTAGGTCAGCATGCAAACCCTGATGCAAATGATCAACACATCATTAATATTGTTGATTGGTTATTACAATATGCATTTGAGCAGCGAGCCAGCGATATTCATATCGAGCCACGTCGAGAAATCGTACAAATGCGCTTTCGTATTGATGGCATTCTGCATTCGGTCTATCAATTTCCGGCAAAGGTGGGGTTAGCAGTCACCAGCCGGCTCAAAATTCTTGGCCGTTTAAACGTCGCTGAAAAACGTAAGCCACAAGATGGCCGTCTTAAAACTAAGAATAAGTTAGATAAAGAAATTGAACTTCGCTTATCCACGCTACCCACCGCCTTTGGTGAAAAATTGGTCATGCGTATTTTTGATCCCCAAGTGATGCAGTCAAGTTTTTCTGACCTGGGTTTTAGCCAAGAGGATATGAAACGCTGGCAGGAAATGATTGGCCATCCGCATGGGATTATTTTGGTGACAGGCCCGACCGGCTCGGGTAAAACCACGTCGCTTTATACCACCTTAAAAGAGCTGGCGACCCCCGAAGTAAACATCAGCACGGTTGAAGACCCCATCGAAATGGTAGAGCCCGCGTTCAACCAAATGCAGGTGCAACAGACGATCGATCTAGGCTTTGCAGAGGGCTTACGCGCGCTCATGCGACAAGACCCAGATATCATTATGATCGGGGAAATTCGCGATCTAGAAACCGCCGAAATGGCCGTACAAGCGGCGCTCACCGGTCACTTAGTCTTGTCTACATTGCATACTAATGACGCACCGAGCAGCATTAGCCGTCTAATCGAGCTAGGCATTCCACCCTATTTAATCCGTGCAACTGTGGTCGGCGTAATGGCACAACGTTTGGTGAGAACCCTATGCCCGAGTTGTAAAATTCCCGCTGCCGTGACACCCGAAGATTGGCAAATGATCACGCACCCCTGGCGTACAGGCGAGCCGACCAATACTTGTGAACCTGTTGGATGCTTAGCGTGTCGTGATACCGGTTATAAGGGGCGTGCGGGGGTTTACGAAATTATGCCGCTTAGCGAAAGTTTAAAAGAGATGATTCAGGAGAATGGCAGTATCTCAAACTTGCGTAAGCAAGCCATTAAAGAAGGCATGCACTCACTGCGCTTGAGTGGGGCCACGAAAATCGCAAATGGCCTCACCACTATTGAGGAAGTATTACGCGTCACCCCTGCCAGTCTCAATAAGTGAACAGTCTGTTTCAGGCCTAAGGCTGAAAAGCACTTGCTCACACTGGCTTGCACCCCTTAACCTTCAGCACCACAACGTGCTTAATCGGGTTACTACTAGGCACTCAAAATACGTTTTTATGAAGCACAAGTAAGGAGATATTTACATGCGCAGCAGGTACTTAAACGCCAACCCATTCAAACTAACGATAGTGGCAATGATTTTGGTAATTGTTTCATTTACCGCTTTTGCTGAATCGCCTGAGGAGAAAGGCCTTGCGATTGCGATTGAGGCAGATAAACGTAATACGGGTTGGCAAGATAGTCGCTCAGACATGACTATGATATTGCGCAATAAACAAGGCCAAGAAAGTAAGCGGATACTGCGTATCAAAAGCTTGGAAGTGCCAGATGACGGCGACAAAGGGATTACCATTTTTAACGAACCCAAAGATGTACGCGGCACGGCATTACTCACTTTTTCCCACAAAACTGAATCAGATGATCAATGGCTATTTTTACCTAAGCTAAAACGCGTCAAACGTATCGCCTCGAAAAACAAATCTGGACCGTTCATGGGAAGTGAATTTGCTTTCGAGGATCTAAGTTCACAGGAAGTTGAAAAATACACTTATAAGTATATTCAAGATGAGCCCTGCGCAGACATGACATGTTTTCTAGTCGAACGTTATCCAACCGATAAATACTCAGGCTATACCAGTCAAAAAGCATGGATTGACCAATCAGAATATCGTGTAGTTAAAATAGAGTTTTACGACCGTAAAAAAGCCTTACTTAAAACACTCGAATCGTCTGATTTCAGCCAATACCTTGATAAATATTGGCGCCCAAATCTTATGCAGATGGTGAATCATCAAACTGGGAAGAGTACTGATTTACTGCTTTCAAATTATGAGTTTCAAGTTGGCCTGAAAGACAGTGACTTCACTAAAAACAGCTTAAAGCGCGCTAAATAAGCCATTTATAAAAAGTCACTCCGCCTGCGTTGCATAGACTTTGGCCTGATCAGCACAAAGAGGCTACGACAAACGTTTGTTTTTCCGTTAGCATGACGGTGCTATTCTGAGGTAAGCGAACATATATGGAAGCCCCCTATTCACCGCGTGAAGAATTTCTTAATACGCTGACCCATGCCATCGGCTCGGCCCTGAGCCTTTTAGGCATGCTACTGCTGTTAGTCTATGCGGCGCCGCAAGATGATAACTGGCGCACCGTAAGTTTTACTATTTACGGCCTTTGCCTATTCGCTCTTTATTTTGCGTCGACGCTTTATCATGGCACCCAAGAACCAAGGCGAAAAGCCTTGTTTAAAACGCTCGATCATTGCGCGATTTACCTAATTATCGCAGGGTCTTATACTCCGTTTTTATTAATTACCATGCGCGAAGGCGCCGGTTGGCCGCTGTTCATCGTTATCTGGGCGATCGCTGTTATCGGCATCGTTTTAAAACTCATCTTTAAACAACGCTTTCGCAAAGTACGTGTCGCGACGTATGTTATTATGGGATGGCTAATTGCATTTGCGAGCGAGGATCTAACGAATGCATTGCCAGAAAGTGGCCTATACCTTCTCATTGCAAGCGGGCTTATTTACACAATAGGTGTCGTATTCTATTTGGGGCACCGTATTCCATTCAATCATGCAATTTGGCATATATTTGTGCTGGCAGGCAGCGCATTGCATTATGGTTCCGTGTTCTATTATGTGCTGCCTAAAAGTGTATAACGCCGCCTCATACTCGCTATGTGTAACGGTATAAACTAGACCTAAATCTAGTTTATACCTAACAACTTTACCATCATGGATGACATTTAATAATGGCTTGCGATGCCAAGAAAAGACATCGTGCGCCGTTCATTTGACGCGAAAGATTACCTGCAATTAGAGCGTTCGCGACACAATTCACTTTAAAGTGAAAATTAACCGCTAAACTTAACGATCGACACATTATTTATCGTTTTTATTCTAATAATTGATACATCAGGACAACACATGCAATCATTTAATCCGCCTTCTAGAATTCTTATGGGGCCCGGTCCATCGGACGTTGCGCCGCGCGTATTAGAGGCGCTTGCACGCCCTACGATTGGCCATTTAGACCCTGCGTTTGTGTCTTTGATGGACGAGATCAAATCACTTCTGCAATACGTTTTTCAAACCGAAAACCGGCTCACTATTCCTGTTTCTGCGCCCGGCTCTGCCGGCATGGAAACCTGCTTTATGAATCTGGTACAACCGGGTGACAAAGTACTGGTATGCATAAACGGCGTGTTCGGCGGCAGAATGAGAGAAGTGGCAAAACGCGCAGGCGGGGTTATTACGTCCGTGGAAAACGAATGGGGTGAAGCGGTCGATGTGGGCGCAGTAGAAAAAGCCTTGCAACAAGATCCGGATATTAAATTTCTGGCCTTTGTTCATGCCGAGACGTCGACAGGTGTGCGTTCAGACGCGCGAGCACTGTGCAACTTAGCAAAACAGTATGACTGCCTATGCATTGTCGATGCTGTTACCTCTCTTGCAGGCGTTGAACTTCGGGTAGATGAGTGGGGCATTGACGCGATTTATTCAGGCACGCAAAAGTGTCTGTCTTGTGTACCTGGCATTTCGCCGGTGAGCTTTAGCGAGCGCGCTGTTGAGCTAATCCAAGCACGCGAGCACTTAAATTTCTCGTGGTTTCTAGACTTAAAACTGGTAATGGATTACTGGGGCAATGGCGATACGAAAGCCAAACGCGCCTACCACCACACGGCACCAGTCAATAGTTTGTATGCGCTTCACGAATCCTTGCTAATGGTTAAAGAAGAAGGCTTAGAAGAAGCTTGGGCGAGGCATGCGCAGCATCATAAAGCCTTGGTGGCAGGACTAGAAAGCCTCGGAATAAAAATGCTCGTAGATCAAGATATTCGTCTACCAGAGCTTAATACTATCGCTATTCCTGAGGGCATCGATGATGCGGCTGTACGAACGGATCTTCTTAAACAATTTGATTTGGAGATTGGTGCCGGTTTAGGTAAATTCGCAGGCAACGCTTGGCGTATTGGGCTAATGGGTAGTGCCTGTACGCGAAGCAATGTTGATGCGTGTATCGCTGCACTCGCTGCGGTCTTAAACCAGCATGGATACGCTTGTGACGGTGACGCCGCCGCAGTGGCCATTGAAAACGCCTATAGCGATGCCTGAAAGCTTGCGAGACCCTGAAAAGCATTTATAAGACGAGGTTGAATCAGCTCATGGACGAGCAGAAAAAGGGGGCAATGAATCGCCACAAACATAGGAGGTTAGAAGTGAATGCCTAAAAATTTATTGATTGTAGCGCATCAACCATCACCCAATACCACACGCTTGGCTGAGGCGCTCCTTCAATGCTGCAAGGCTTCTGCACCTCACCTTGGCGTGAACATGAAAACGCCTTTCGAAACAAACCCTAAAGATGTGCTTGCTTGCGATGCAATTATCCTGTTTACCACGGAAAATCTCGCCTACATGAGCGGCGCACTGAAAGATTTTTTTGACCGTTGTTACTACCCCGTTCTCGAACAAAAACAGGGGCTTCCCTGTTGCGCGATAATTCGCGCCGGACACGACGGGACGGGCACGCAAACAGCACTTCAAACGATATTGAAAGGCCTGCGATGGCGCTGGGTACAAGCGCCCCTTATTCTGCGAGGTACCTACCAAACACAATTTATAAAAGAAATTGAAACACTTGGGGCTGCAATGGCCATTGCGCTAGATGAAGGTATGATCTAATGCTTCGTCTGCCGTGTATACGGATACGGCAATTGCCCTAGCGGCACTTCTAGGCGGTTCGTGGTCGGGCCCGAAGGTAACCCAATCATCTCATCGTAGGGGCTTTCGTGGCGTAATACAGTCTCGGAAATACCAAGGGGCTCGAAACACTCGCGCATTTTCATCAAGTTTCGACGCACAAAACATTTCGCCTCACTCTCCCAAACTAAACGTTCCTCACCGTCGATCACCACAAACGCTTGGTACAGAGCTTGCTCGATCGAGCAGATCACGAGTTTATCTATTTTGTAAACGGAAAGATTTCGGAACAAAATTTTCATAGACTTTCTCTTATCTTTACGTTTTATACGACTCGCTCTCGCAGATAGCCTTGTTCCGGGAAAATTTTGTCAACATTGAATAATTTAAAACAGCATTAATTACTCACTCCGTTTGCTCGTGCCGAACAAACGATCACCCGCATCACCAAGACCCGGAAGTATATAGCCATGATTATTTAACTCACGATCAATTGCAGCCGTGTATATTTGGACGTCGGGGTGCGCAACGGAGACGCTCTTAATTCCCTCCGGTGAAGCCAGCAGACATAGAAACTTAATCCTTATTGCGCCATACTTTTTAACAATATCTAGCGCCGCTACTGCACTGTTTCCAGTCGCGAGCATCGGATCGACTACAATAACCGGCCGCTCTTGAAGACGCTCAGGGAGTTTTGTGTAATATTCAATCGCTTGAAGCGTATCCGCATCTCGATACACACCGATACAACCTACTCTTGCTGAGGGTAGCAAATCTAAAAAACCGTCTAAAAAGCCATTACCAGCCCGCAAAACAGAGACAAGGCAAAGTTTTTTTCCGGCGAGCTGCACACCCTGCATCGTTTCTAAAGGTGTTTCTATCGTGTGGGGTGCAACATCTAAATCACGAGTAATTTCATACCCCAATAATAACGAAATCTCTCTCAACAACTGGCGAAAAGATGCGCTGGAAGTCGCCTTGTCACGCATCAATGTCAACTTGTGTTGGATTAACGGATGTGAAATCAATTTGGTGTTAGGGGATAACATTATCTACTCCGATCCGGGCGAAAAACGTTCAAATAAGCCTGCATACTGCTTTGACCTCGGCTTCTTAAAAGTATTCCGACGAGAGGTAAACGTTGGTAAACGTATTAGACCCTGCATAACGGATACCGCTGCAGTGACGCCTTCAATAACAGGGACTTGATAACGGTCTTGCAAGGCTTGTCGTAGGCTCACCATCCCCGCACAACCGAGTACAATTGCCTCACTGCCGTCACGTTCTAAAGCCTTCTCTATTTGGCGAAATAGAGGCCTTAACGTATTTTCATTTCCGTTTTCAAGCGCTAGAACTGGAATTTCACTTGCACGTATCGATCGGCATTGTCGCTCAAACCCGTATTCAATTACACGTCTTTGCAAGGGGTGAATGGAACATGAAAGTGTCGTGATAATGGAGAATGAACCGGCCAGAATAGAGGCATGTTGGCAGGCTGCTTGGCACAAACCAATAACGGGAACATCGCTAATACAACGTGCCGCTTCCACTCCTGTATCATCAAAACAACCAATAATCACACCTTCGACTGACGCCGAAGCTAGCGCAATATGCTCTAGCATGGGGGGGATCGCAAATGCTTCGTCATAGTATCCCTCGATACTGGGGGGACCATAATCACTGGTGAATGAGATTATGTCAGTGTCACTCGGCAACACTTTCCGCGCGGCCGCGACCATTGACTCAGTCATGGTCTGAGTGGTGTTCGGATTAACTAAAAGTAGTTGCCTCATATGAATTTTCTATCTAATTAAATTGACCACTTCGTCTTTTTCTAAACCATGTAATCAACCAAAAACTGACACCCATAACGAAGAAAGAGATGGAGGTAGTAAGAGTTCCTAATGCATACAATGTAGGCGTCGTGACGGTGGTTGTCATACCAAATATTTCTAATGGGAGCGTATTGTAAACGCCCATTGCCAATAAGGAGCGCGCAAACTCATCAAAGCTGAGCGTGAAGCCAAATAATCCTACACCCACGAGACTTGGTGCGATGATTGGCAACAGAACTAACTGGACGACTTGTCGGGGCGATGCGCCCATATCACGTGCTGCCTCTTCGTAAGATTTATCAAAGCGATTAAACACGGCAAACATAATTAAAAGTCCAAAAGGCAGGGTCCAACTTAAATGCGCGCCCAACCCAGAGCTATACCATTGCGACTCAAAACCAAGCTGATCAAAAAGCAAACCAATCCCTAAGGTTAGTAGAATCGATGGGACAATCAGGCTGGCTATAGATAGGTAAAACACAAATGATGCCCCCTTAAACCCCTTACGAAACGCTAAACCGGCGGCCAACGAAATCATCACAGTTAAGATCATCACGATGCTTGCTAACGATAATGAACGTATAAACGACCCTTTAAAGTCGCCTACGCGCTGAGGTTGAAACAATTCGAAGAACCAATGGAATGACGCACCTCGCATGGGAAAGGTTAAGCCTCCGCCAGGCCCCTGAAAGGATAGGGTAAAAATAGCAATCATTGGTCCGTACATAAAAACCACAAAAAAGATAAAAAATAGAAGCAGTGGTATGAAACTTCTGCGTCGCCCTAGCATCTCAAAGCTCCTTTCGGATATTTACGAAGCGCATTAGTACGGCAACGATAATTAAGACGGTGATCAATAACACAACTGCGTCTGCCGCCGCAGCTGGATATTGTAACAATGCGCGTTTATTATTCATTGCGACGCCCACGGAAGCACTCTGCCCTCCTGACATTGTTTGAATCGTGACAAAATCTCCCATAACAAGTGTTATGACAAAGATACTGCCTATCGCAATGCCTGACTTACACAGTGGAAGAACAACATATATCAGCGTCTGCCAACCGTTTGCTCCCGCGTCATAAGCCGCTTCAATAATGCTTTTATCTATACGCATCATCGTATTAAAGATCGGCACTACCATGAACAAGGTATATAAATGCACGAAGGCAAGTACAACGGCAAAATCAGAGTACAGAAGCCATTCCAATGGTTTATCAATGAGCCCCATGCCAAGAAGCGTTTCGTTGACTAAACCATGACGACCTAAAACCGGAATCCAAGCAATCATACGAATAATATTCGACGTTAGAAACGGAATGGTACAGATCAAGAACAGGGCCATTTGCCAAGTCAAACTTTGGACATGAAATGCTAAGAAGTAAGCGACGGTAAAACCAACAAGAAAGGTGACAAGCCATGTTACTAAAGTAAATTTGAGCGTTTTAAGATAAATCGTATACGTGACCCCTGAGCTGAATAACTCCTCATAATTGGTCAGCACAAAATCTGGAATCAAGCTAAATGCGTTGTAGTCCCAAAAGCTCACAACGCCAATAACGATGATTGGTCCTATAAAAAAAAGTATAAGAACCAGGAGCAAAGGCGTTATTTGGAGGTATCGAGTCATAATGAGAAACCTCGTCTCCGGCTAAAAAATCTCATAGTTAACCGGAGATCCCGACCGCTTAAGAGGCAATAAATTCATTCCATTTCCGGACCATATATCGGTTTTCATCCATCACAGAATTCCAACAGGCAACGGACCCCATTCGCTCATAGAAAGAGCCACCATCGCGCACAGCACCTGCAGATTCAAGCTTGCTACCGAATGGATCAATAATATCGCTTTGTGCCGGCTTACCTTCAAACCAATATCCCCATTCGTCATCAGACATGAATAGTTTTGACGTTTCAGGTGCCGCTGAATAGTAACCTTGTCGCATCAATAAACCACCAACCCAACCCGACAAATACCAATTGATGTATTCATAAGCTGCATCAAGTTCTAAACCCGATAAATTTCGTGATAGTCCTAAACCGCCACCCCATGAACGATAACCCTCCTTCAATGGCTGATAGATACAAGGCATCCCCATAGATCGGACTTTGGTAATGGCTGGCGACCACATAGATTGAATAACAACCTCACCTGACGCCATCAGATTCACCGACTCATCGAACGTTTTCCAAAAGGCTCGGAACTGTCCATCTTTCTTAGCTTCGGTGAAAATCGCCATCGTCTTGTCGATTTCCTCTTTCGTCATATTACCTTTGTCGCCATATTGCACAGCGCCCATGGCTTCACAAACCATTGCTGCATCCATAATGCCGATAGAGGAAATATTGAGGATGGATGCCTTGCCCTTAAATTCGCTATTTAACAACTCAGACCAACTTCCGATAGGTCGTTTAATTAAATCGGGCCGAATACCTAAGGTATCCGCGTTGTAAATTGTCGGCACCAGTGTGTACCAATTGGTTTCTTCCGTTGCAAATGCCTTAGACGTTGGCGACTCTGCAAAACCCACCGTATGGGGTGCCGTGCCTTGAGCAATGTTAGAAGATGGTGTTAGTTTTCCGTTTTTAAAAATCCCAACAATTTTATCGTAATTTTTTAAACGGCTGACATCAAAAGGCTGAAGGTTGCCGGCGCCCCAAACCTTTTTCACGGTGAAATACTCGATGTCTGCGATGTCAAATGACTTCGGCTGTGTCACAACTCGTTGCGCGGTTGTGTCAGTATCTAGCGCGGTCATCTCCAAATTGAAGCCAAGATCTTTCTTAACCTGCTCTGGAATCGCATTAATATTTGATACGCCTGTTCCAAATTGCCGCAAGGTTACATTTTTAATGTTCTGCGCCCAGATCATAGGAAAGCCGCCAGTCATGGCGGCCGCTCCCGTGGCAACGGCCGCGGTCGTCTTGAGAAACTTTCGTCGACCCTGATCGGTCTCCGATTCGTTCTGCGTGTCTTTACTTAAATCTGTACTTATATCTTTCTCTTTCATTAGCTTTTGCTCCGAGTGTGGGAATTAAGAATGAATATGAAAATGACTTCAGTGAGGGTGTAACAACCAGGTTTGACTACTATTCCAGCCGGCCCAAACCTGATCGCCGGGCTGTATTTTTTCGCTGAGAAAAAAATCATCAGAGACTTGAGCGTTGAACTCGGTATTTTCACCAAGCGTCTGCAAATTGAGCTTTACATACGCACCATGAAACTCCGCATCGATAACCTCGCAATTAATCAAATTCTCACGATTCACGGTCTCGGCTTGATGCGCTATCTCGATGAGATCAGAACGGACACTAAAGTTATAATGCGGATAAGGGGTCTTACCCGCTTGCCCCTGAACTCGGAACACTTGATTGTTCGCACCCACTAAAGATATTTGATCTTCATTGTGGTCACTGTATTGGCCGGTAAATACGTTATGGCCGCCAATAAAACGCGCAACAAACTCATTTTGCGGAAAGCGAAACACATCGCGCGCCCCACCGACTTGACTAATTCTAGCCTTGTCCATCACTACCACCTGGTCAGCTAAAGCCAGTGCTTCCTCTTGCGAATGTGTCACATGAATAAAGGTAATGCCGAGCTCTCGCTGCAAGCGTCGCAGCTCGGCGCGCATTTGGATACGTAGGAATGGATCCAGAGCGGATAAAGGCTCATCGAGCAAAAGAACACTGGGTTGGTTCTGCAAGGCTCTCGCGAGCGCCACACGCTGTTGCTGCCCACCTGACAACTGATCAGGCATACGTTTGCTAAAACCCTCCATTTTTACCAGCGATAATAATTCGAGGGCCCGCTCATGACGATCGGCCTTTGAGACCCCGCGCAGTTTTAGTGCAAACGCGACATTATCGATAC
>Ga0209494_1000081_pt1 | contig 42638 bp, 40 predicted proteins | sample EN1Hudseemescosm_FD_184628 | JGI IMG/M metagenome (GOLD analysis project Ga0209494, IMG submission 184628) | Methane-oxidizing microbial communities from mesocosms in the Hudson Canyon - EN1B Hudson Canyon (SPAdes) (version 2) | ecosystem: Environmental > Aquatic > Marine > Cold seeps | place... | reverse complement strand
CCAATACCAATACCAATACCAATACCAATACCAATACCAATACCAATACCAATACCAATACCAATACCAATACCAATACCAATACCAATACCATAACGATTGACTATACCGGTTTGCGTGACGGTGAAAAACTGTATGAAGAGCTATTAATTGGCGATAACGTTCAAGGGACGGCGCATCCTAAAATCATGACAGCCGATGAAGTCAGTTACCCCTGGCCGGAGATGGAGCGCATTCTGAAACAATTTCAAACGGCCTTGGCAGAAAGGAACAGTCATAAGGTTAGAGAATTATTAAAACAATATGTTGTAGGGTTTACCCCGCAATGTGCTAATGAAGATTTGATGACCGAGTCAGTTAGGGTGAAGCCTATGAGGTCTTTGGATGATGTTGTATCAATTCGTAAAAAACAATAATATTAAGTTGATGTGATTCGAGTCATTGCTGAGTAAGAGAATGCTCTGACGTGTATTAAGAAGAGGTAACAAAGGGTAAGATAGATTTCACGATATTTTATGATACCCTTTTGGTATTTGCATGTTCAGGAAGGCCGTGATTATTATTTATCATAGGGTATCAACATTAGTACATTTTAATAAAATGATCTTGATTTTTATCGAAAAAGCACATGGCGTCTAATGACGTTAGCATAGATCGTGCACCAAAAGTAGTGTCGCATGGTTAAGAGGCAACAGAAACTAATTGAATGTAAGAAAAGATAATTTAATATAGTGAGAAGGGAATGAGTGAAAATATTTATACAGATTATACGCGCTTACTTGCTGGCGTTTTGTCTAAGAAATTATCTCCAAATGTGTACGTGCTCGGAGAGAAATTGCTGGATTCGTTAGAAAATGATAAGCATGTTTTTTTATGTGGAAATGGAGGTAGCGCTGCAAATGCAAATCATTTAGCTAATGATTTTATAAGTATAGGCTTTAAAAGTGGTAAGGGCATTATGGCAGAGGCATTGACAGCTAATAGCGCGGTCCTAACATGCATAGCAAATGATTATGGGTATGAAGATATTTTCTCACGGCAGTTGGAAGTTAAGGCTACAGAGGGAGATGTTTTAATTGCATTGTCTGGGAGTGGGAATTCAGTAAATATCGTTTCGGCACTTAATAAGGCCGCTAGTATTGGGATGGAAACTTTTTCAATTGTAGGTTTTGATGGTGGGGAAAGTAAATTAATTGCTAATCACCCTATTCATTTTGATGTTCATGATATGCAAATTGCAGAGGATTTACAATTAGTTGTTGGTCATATGTGTATGCGGTGGATGCTTGAACATCGATGTGATGGAGGTTATGTATGAGGGCTATTGTTACAGGTGGTGCTGGTTTTATAGGTAGCCATTTGGTGGATCAATTATTAGATAAGGGTTTTGAAGTTGTAGTTCTTGATAATTTTAGTACTGGTCGAAAAGAGAATTTAGATCATGTGAGTGCTCGAATAAAGTTAGTAAAATGTGATTTATCTGTTAAAGGTGAGTGGATAAAAGAATTTATTAAAGTTGATTGGGTTTTTCATCTTGCAGCTTTAGCTGATATTGTGCCCTCTATTAAAAATCCAGAGGGGTACTTTAGCTCTAATGTTGTTGGGACATTTAACGTTTTAGAAGCGGCAAGAAATGCTAGCGTGAAACGTTTTGTCTATTCTGCTTCTTCATCGTGCTACGGGATTCCAGAAATATATCCAACGTGTGAGAGTTCAGCTATTCGCCCTCAATATCCTTATGCATTAACTAAAAGAATGGGGGAAGAATTAGTTGAGCATTGGGCGCAGTTATATAATCTACCGACTATTTCATTACGTTTTTTTAACGTATACGGCATAAGATCTCGAACTTCGGGAACTTATGGTGCGGTTTTTGGCGTCTTTTTGGCTCAGAAATTAGCTGGTCAACCATACACAGTTGTAGGTGATGGCAGTCAAACAAGAGATTTCACTTATGTGACTGATATAACAAGTGCGCTTATTGCTGCTGCAGAAAGCGCAGAGACGAATAAAATATATAATGTGGGTAGTGGGGCAACAGTGTCGATAAATAAAATTGTTGAGCTCCTTGGTGGTGACAGAGTATTTATCCCTAAAAGGCCAGGGGAGCCAGATTGTACTTATGCAGATATTTCAAAAATCAAGGATGAACTTCATTGGCAACCTACTGTTTCTATTGCTGATGGTGTTGAGAGAATTTTAGAAGATATTGATTACTGGAAGGAAGCAACTGTATGGAACCCGGGCTCTATTTCTAAAGCAACGGAAGATTGGTTTAAATATTTGAGTAAATAATCACCTTGAAAGAAACAAAAGCTCTCCTATTAGCTGCTGGATTAGGAACAAGATTGAAGCCTTTGACCGAGAATTGGCCGAAATGTTTAATGCCAATACGTTGTAGACCACTGTTAGAGTACTGGTTAAGTATTTTGCAAAAATCAGGTGTTAACAATGTTTTAGTCAATACACATTATTTATCAAGGCATGTTGAGGGTTTTCTTAATCAACTACAGTTTCTTGATTGGGTGGATTCGTCTTATGAGCCGACTCTACTTGGAACGGCAGGGACTATTAGGAAAAATATAGGCTTTTGCGAAGATGTCACTGTTTTGCTTGCGCATGCTGATAATTGGACCTGTTGTGATTTTTCTGCCTTTTTGAGTTATCACCATAATCAAAGGCCAGACGGTACGGTTATGACAATGATGACTTTTTTTTCGTCTGACCCATCATCATGTGGCATAGTTGAATTAAATAATAAAGGTATTGTTGAGAAGTTTCATGAGAAGGTTGAGGATCCTCCAGGAAAATTAGCTAATGCAGCGGTTTATTTGTTAGAGCCAGAAGTTATTGATTGGATCGCTAGTCATCCCAAAGTATCAGATTTTAGTACTGAAGTGTTACCTCATTTTGTGGGAAAAATAGCAACATGGAGAAATGAAAATATCCACAGAGATATTGGAACGATTGAAATGTTAAGGGAGGCTCAAATGGATGAGTGTAATAATATTCCTTTGGGTAAGGCTAGTGAGTGGCAGCAAGTTTTTTTGAAAAACCCAATACATCAATTAATTAAAAATACTCGCACATCCATTTTTTAGAATCAGCTAAAAAGCGGTGATTTCAATTGACAATATGTATGAATAAATGAATAAAATTATAGCGATTGAACAGTTCTCTTTTAATTCAGAAGATTCCATTGTATGTTGTTATGGGCATTTTAATCTCATTCACCCCGGGCACCTTCGTTATTTGCAGCATGCTAAAACATTAGCTGAAAAATTAGTTGTTTTGGTAAGGTCGGATGAAGAACTAGAAAAAGACTCATTGGGAGAACATTATTCGGAAAATGAAAGAGCGGAAAGTCTGGCAAATTTACATATTGTTGACTTTGTAATTATACTCAATCAAATCACCCTTGAAGAGTCGGTTAATTTAGTTAAACCTAGTATTTTAGTTTTAGGCAAAGAATTTGAGCAGGGGCAACCTAAGCAGGTCGAGTTGGCTGTAAGTACGGTTTTAAAGCAAGGGAAGGTTGTATATCATGCAGGCGATATTAGTTATGCTACATCTAATCTGTTGTATGGTAATGTTTCTGATATAGAAAAAAAAAGAATAGATGGTTTTAAGAAAATATGTGAGAAGCATAAATTAACGCTTCAGACTCTTCAAAATAGAATAGAAAGTATCTCTAGTTCAAGGATGTTAGTCATAGGCGATACTATTGTTGATAATTATGTGGCTTGTGATGCGATAGGGATGAGTGCTGAGGCACCTGTATTGGTTGTTAAGGAATTAGAAAGTCGTGAGTTTCTAGGGGGGGCGGCTATTGTTGCATCGCATGTGAGAGCTCTTGGGGCGGAGTGTCATTATATTAGTGTTGTTGGTGAAGATGCTCCTCGGCTCATGGTTGATAAGACTCTAAAGGATCGGGGCATTAGTTCAAGGGTTTTTATTGACCCTACTCGTCCAACAACATATAAAACACGTTATTTAGTTGAGCAGCAAAAGTTATTTCGTGTAAGTCGGATTAATGATCATAAGGTTTCTGTGAATATTGAGCAAGATATCATTAATGAATTGAGAGAAAAGGCGCCAAATATTGATGGAATAATAATTAGTGATTTTCTATATGGTGTTATTACACAGAAAATAATAGATGAAATTAATATTTTAGCGAAACAGTTTAGAATTAAAATTTTCGGAGATATGCAATGTAGTAGTCAAATGGGAAAAGTGACGAAATTTAAAAAATTTGACTTGATTACACCAACTGAAAAAGAAGCTCGATTAGCGTTAGATGATAGTGAGAGTGGCCTTGAATGGATTGGTCAGCTAATACTTAATGAAGCTAAATCAAAAAATTTGTTAATAACTTTAGGGGCTGATGGTTTTATAGCGTATAGCAATGAAAGTCCTTTAGAGAGGCAGGATTTTCCTGCATTGACAGTTAATCCTGTAGATGTAGCAGGTGCTGGCGATTCATTATTAGCGAGTGTTTCTGTTGCATTGACCTCTGGTGCTAATTTAATAGAGGCATCAGCAATTGGGGCGTGTATGGCATCTTTAGCTGTTAAAGAGGTGGGTAATACACCGATAGGGACAAATAAGTTGAATGGATACTTAGAAATTATTTTTATATTAAGTGAGTAATATATGAGCGATAAATATGGTATTGAGAGTCATAAGTTAGCTTATCATCCGCAGAGAGTTGCAGATGTACTTAGTGCAGGTGATGATTGGGAGAAAGCCAAAAAAATATATCCAATTTATATGGAATTATCACCGATGGGAGCATGTAACCATCGATGCACATTTTGTGCGGTGGATTATCTTGGATATAATCCAGTTAAGCTAAACTTTGATGTAATGAAAGTACGCCTTCCAGAAATGGGGAAGCTTGGGGTTAAGAGTATTATGTATGCTGGCGAGGGGGAGCCATTATTATATAAAAGAATAGCGGAACTAACAGAAATAACTAAACAATCAGGGATTGATGTTTCGTTTACTACTAATGGCACTATTATGCCTAAAGATTTTCTTGAAAGAGCATTGCCAAATACAAGTTGGATTAAGGCTTCTATAAATGCAGGGAGGCCAGATACATATCAAAAAGTTCATCAAGGAAAAGAAGGTGACTTTGAAAAGGCAATTAAAAATTTAAAGGCAATGGTGGATTATAGAAAGAAGCATAATCTCAAGGTTGTTCTTGGTGCCCAATCAATGTTACTGCCAGAAAATGTTGATGAAATGGAGGAGTTAGCTAGGATTTGTAGGGATGAGATAGGGTTAGATTATTTAGTAATTAAGCCTTACTCTCAACATATGTTTAGCCTTACTCATAAGTACGAAGGTGTTGATTATACTAAATACGCTCATTATGAAAAGGCATTCACAAGCATGTCTTCTGATGATTTCGAAGTGATCTTCCGAGGCCATACGATGAAGAAATATATCGAAGGGAATGATAATCGATATAAAAAATGTTATGCAACACCTAATTTATGGGCATACATTATGGCTGATGGAAGAGTATTTAGTTGCAGTGCCTTTTTGCTGGATGATCGTTTTAATCTGGGTAATATACATGAAAATTCTTTTCAGGAAATATGGGAAGGCAATCAGCGAAGAAAAAATTTTGAATTTGTAAAAAAAGATTTAGACATCTCGGATTGTCGCCTTAATTGTAGAATGGATGAGGTTAATAGATATATGGATGCAATAGAACGCCAAACAATTGAACACATCAACTTTATTTAGAAAATGGAAAAAAATCAATATCAGGATTTACTTTCTGTAAATAACGCAGAACTACTATCAATTTTTACTAAATTAGTAAGGATTAGAAGGATCGAGGAGGCCATTGCAGAAAAATATTCACAATGGAAAATGCGTTGCCCTGTGCATTTGAGTATTGGGCAAGAGGCTATTCCTGTCGGAATTTCAGCTTACCTAACAGCAAAAGACCATGTGTATAGCAATCATCGCTCTCATGGACATTACTTTGCAAAAGGAGGTAGCCTCAAAAAAATGATTGCCGAATTATATGGCAAGGAAACTGGGTGCTGTGGCGGCCGTGGTGGATCAATGCATCTTATTGATCTGAAGGTTGGCTTTATGGGTTCAACACCAATTGTTGGTGGAACGGTACCATTAGCAGTTGGCGATGCATGGTCTGCCAAGCTTAAGGGTGAGGAGCGGGTTTCTGTTATTTATTTCGGAGATGGTTGTTTTGAAGAAGGTGTTATGCATGAATCCATAAATTTTGCAGTATTACATAAATTACCCGTTATCTTCGTTTGCGAGAATAATGGGTATTCTGTGTATACGCAATTAATACATAGACAGCAGAGTAATAGAAGAATAATTGATGTTGCTAGTTCTCATGGCTTGCAGACTTATAGTGCCAATGGTAATGATATTCTTGATGTTATGTCGGTTGCCTCTGATGCGATTGATTGCGCAAGAGGTGGTGGCGGTCCTCAGTTTTTTGAGTTTGAAACTTATAGATGGTTAGAGCATTGTGGTCCAAATGATGATGATAACCTTGATTATAGACCCAGCGGCGAATTGCTGAAGTGGAAAGATAGCTGTCCAGTTGATAAATTTAGGGCTTATTTGGAAGGGCTCGATAAGAGTTATGAAAAAGAAATTAAGCAAATAGAAAAAGAAATTAAGATTGAAATTGTTACTGCATTTGACTTTGCAGAGAACAGTAGCACGCCATCAAAAGATCAATTAGATAAATATATATATGCCTAAAAATAGTGAAAATAATTTAAGAACCTTAACGTTTGCTGAGGCAATTAGAGAGGGAATTGATCAGGCAATGGGTGATGATGATAGCCTGGTTGTGATTGGTGAAGGGGTGCCCGACCCAAAGTCAATTTTCTTGACAACTGAAGGGCTACAAGACAAGTACGGGGTTGAGCGTGTTTTTGATATGCCGTTATCAGAAAATGGCATGACAGGAGTATGTATTGGTGCTGCTCTAAATGGTACTAGTGTATTAATGATTCATCAAAGAATTGATTTTGCACTATTGGCAATGGACCAAATAATTAATAATGCCGCTAAGTGGCACTACATGTTTAATGGGCAGGCTAGTGTTCCACTGGTAATAAGGGTAATAGTAGGTAGGGGTTGGGGGCAGGGGCCGCAGCATTCACAGAATCTCCAAGCACTTTTTGCACATATTCCTGGGTTAAAAGTTGTGACACCCGCTACAGCAAAAGACGCAAAAGGGATGATGATTGCTGCACTCAAAGATAAAAACCCAGTTATATTTATTGAGCATAGATGGCTACATCATGTTGAAGATAATGTTCCGAAAGTAATGTTTTTGTCAGAATTAGGTAAGGCACAAATATTGCGTAGAGGTTCAGATGTTACGATTGTTGCAAATTCACTAATGACAATTGAGTCATTAAAAGCATCGGAAGTACTTTCGGCAGTTGGGATTGATGCAGAAGTAGTTGATTTAAGGGCAATCAGACCGCTTGATTTAGATACAATTATGAAATCTATTTCTAAGACTAGAAATCTAGTTGTTGTGGATTCATCCTGGAAAACAGGAGGAATATCTGGGGAGATTATTTCTTCAGTCGTTGAAGTCGGATTTGATTTGTTAGAGCGAGCACCATTAAGAATTACATCGCCGGACCATGTTGTTCCAACAACACATTATCTTGCAGATTATTATTATCAAGATGCAGAACAAATCGCCATCCAAGTACTTTATATGTTGGGACAAAAAAGTAAAATTGATATTGTTCGGGAGTACTTTGCTACTAGTAACCCAAAGGATGTTCCAGATAGAGATTTTCACGGACCATTTTAAAGCAGTGTTCTGACATTGGCATGCTATTTTTTTTGAAAAAATATACTAAATTTTTTTTATGGGGTATATTCTCACCAATATTAATATATGTTTTCACACAAAAAAAAACAAAAATAATAGTATGGAGAGTGGATAGATTTGGGCATCTTGCGCTCAACACTCATCTTTTTTTGATTAGGCAAAAATTAAGCTTAAATAAAGAGGGTGCTGACAGATATATGTTTTTAGCTCCAAGAAAAAATATTTCTAATGCATTTCTTTTTAATATGTTTGTTGAATATATCAGGTCTAATAAGTTTGATAGTGTTCTTACCTCTAATTTTTTATATTATTTAGCACAAGTTTTTAAAACCGACCTCGAAAAAACAAAAATTCTATATCAAATGGAGTATAAAAGTAGAGAAAAAGAATTCTCTTTAGGTGTTAAAACGGTTGATTTTGGCATGAATCACAAAGAAAAAGCTGAGTCTATTTTATTGAAAATGAATATTCATCCTAACGATAAGGTGGTGAGTGTTTATGCTAGAGATTCATCTTTCTTGACTAGTGTTAATGGTGAAGAAGATTGGGGTTACCATGATTATAGAGATAGTGATATTGGCAATTATCTTAAAGCTATTAAACATCTAATAAAATTAGGTTATAAAGTTGTTAGAATTGGGAGTCAGTACTCCAAATCATTGAATTATGAAAGTGAGAATTATATTGAATATAATTTGAGTGGTTTTAAATCAGATTTCATGGATGTTTATTTAGCAAGTAGATCCGAATTTATTGTTGGAAGTAGGTCTGGTGCAACAGATGTATCGTTAATTTTTGGAACGCCTCTTTTAGTTGTAAATTCAACAACATTTATGGAGTCACCTTTGGGCAAGAAGGATTTATTTATTCAAAAAAAAATACAGAAAAAAAACGAAGTTTTAAATTTTAAAGATATTATTGACAAAGAGGAATATTATCTCTTTAGTGGATTAGAATTAAAAAATAAATTCAATATGGAGTATATCGAAAATACAGAAAATGAAATACTTCATGCTGTTATTGAAATGAATAACAAGTTAAATGGTGAAGAATATGATACAGATCAGAAAAAATTACTAAATAGATATTTTAATGAATTTTGTAATAGAAATAAGTGGTCTAATAGGAACGCCCCTATATCTATAGGATGGTTACAAGAAAATTATTCATCTTATTTATAAGATTAAAAAAGGGTTTATGAGTCAATTAAAAAATGAATTTCTAACAAAAGACGAGTCTAATTTAATAAATAGATATTTGACGGATGGGTATATTATTCAAGATGTTTCTAATTTGGATGCACTGTCATGGATTAGAGAGAAATTTATTACAATATCAAAAAATAAGTTGAATTATCAAGGGGATTTGAGCGATGAGGATTTTTTAAATTCAGTTCATGAACTGATTTCGCCTGAAGATCTGAATGAATTTCGTTTGCATGTGATTAAAGAAGTAAATGCTTTGCCTGATTTCAGAAAAAAGTACTATCACGCAGTTAAGCCATATTTAGATACGATCGTTGGGAATGAGTTGTCGATGCAATTAAGGATTAATGTTTCTATTCAATTACCTGATGATGATAGTTCGCTGTTATCTGTCCATGCAGACACTTGGTCAGGTGACTCCCCATTTGAAGCAGTGGTCTGGATACCTCTTGTAGATTGCTATAATACAAAATCCATGTATATATTACCTCCAAAATTTAATCAATATATTCAAAATAGTTTTTCAGAAGTATCAGGCCTCAATGCTAATGATTTGTATAGTTCGATTAAAGAAAATGTTGAATGGTTAAAAGTAAAATACGGGGAGTGCTTGATTTTCAATCAAACAATCCCCCATGGGAATATTGTTAACTCAGAAAAAGAAACGAGATGGACATTGAATTGTCGTTTTAAAGGAGTGTTTACTCCGTATAAAGATAAAAAGATTGGTGAGTTTTTTGAGCCAATTAATCTCCGTGCATCATCAATTGCTGGTTTAAATTATAAATTACCCAAGGTTCTATAATGAAAAAAGTTAGAGGGTATGTTTATAGCAGGGAGTTTTTAGGTGAAAGGTGCCCTCAACATGTTCAAAATATAGTAATACGGGATTATTGTTTAAAAAATAATATGAGGTATTTATTGAGCAGTGTTGAATATGCAATGTTTAACTCATTTCTTATTCTTAATGAAGTTGTTCAAGAAACTTTGGATATAGATGGAATAGTGCTTTACAGTACTTTTTTAATGCCATCAAGTGAAGAGCATAGACTGAAAATTTATGACACAGTTTTAAACAATAAAGGTGAGATTCATTTTGCATTAGAAAGTTTAAAAATTACAAGTTTTTCAGAGATTGATAGAATTGAAAATATCTGGAAAGTCCGTCAGGCTCTATCAAATTGCATACAACAGGTTTGATGAACAATATGAGGAAGAGAATGGGCCGTGAGATTAATTTGTTAGAAAATTATCCAAAGTCTAATCGGGAGGTTTTGGAGAGAGGCACATTAAAAACACAGGAAGATCAAGAAATTGCACGCAAATTTGACAAGAGGTTTTTTGACGGATCGAGAAATCATGGATATGGTGGTTTTAATTATAATAAACGCTTTTGGGAAAATGTTATTCCTGATTTTCAACGTCACTGGGGATTGTCCAAGGAGGATTTGGTTCTCGATATTGGTTGTGCCAAAGGTTTTATGTTGTACGATATGCAACGCATAATTCCTGGTTTAGATATATGCGGGATTGATATTTCAAAATACGCCATTGAAAATGTAAAAAATGAGGTTAAGAAATTTTGCAAAGTAGCGAATGCGACAGCATTGCCTTTTAATGATAAAAGTATTGATGTGTCTATTTCTATAACTACCTTGCATAATTTAGAACAAAAAGATTTAATTACCGCTTTATCGGAAATTGAAAGAGTTACAAGAAGAGGTAGCTTTATAACTTTAGATGCGTATAGGAACAATGAAGAAAAAGAGAGAATGGCGGCTTGGAACTTAACCGCAAAAACTGTTATGCATGTTGATGAATGGAAGGTGTTTTTTCAAGATGTGGGCTATACCGGTGATTATTATTGGTTTATTCCATGAAACCCGACTATATATGTGGAAATTATCTGCATATGAAAGCTTTTTTCCAAAGAATAAAAAAACTCATTAATTTATAGCACTAAAAATAATATGTATTTATTAAATATGAACTACATTGATTTCCTTTAAAGTTCTATAGATGAATAATTTTCATTATTAATGTCAATTATTTAAAATTGCCCTCTAAAATGACTAATCAAACAAATAAAGATTATATTTCCTTGCATCATATAGGTTCTAGGGGAGGATCAAGGTCTTTTCCAATAAATACAAAATTTGAGCACGAAATGATAAATGTGCTTTATGATGCTGACCCAGATTGTTTGCAACAAGCTAAAAAGGTAAACCAACAATTAAAATCTAAACTCATAATATATCCTTATTGTCTTTCCAATAAAAAAGAATTTGTTGAGTTCTATATAACGTATGATCCCAATCTGAGTTCATTTTATAAACCAAAAAAAATGAGTTTAGATTATTATTATTTCTCTCATGCAGGCTATGACTACAATTTCAATGAATCATCCAAAATAGAAAAGGTAATTAATGTTGAGACAACTACACTTGATATTTTATTAGATGAGAAAAAAACTGATTTTATTATGCCCGATTTTTTATCGTTAGATACTCAAGGAAGCGAGCTTAAAATACTTGATGGATCATCAATCTGTTTAGAAAATACATTGGCAGTCGTTCTTGAGACTGAATTTATAGAGTTTTATGAAAACCAACCATGTTTTGATGATGTTTTAAAGTATATGAAAAAGAAAGGTTTTGATTTTATTAGGTTTACAAATACGGTAGAACAAAATGCTTACAATTACCCAGTTGAGATAAGATCAAGAGGGCGTATAACTGATGCAGATGCCTTGTTTATAAGGTCTCCGGAATATCTTGAAAAAACTTTGAGAAACAATTTGTCAAGCTATTATAAACTTTCTTTTATATATATTAGCTTTGATATGTTGGAATCAGCTCTAGAATGTGTAAAGAAAATAGATGAGAAATGGAAGCTTTCAAATCATTTAGAATATTATAAGTTTCTGAATGAAGTATATGAATGTTCCAAAAAATTTACAATTTACCCTAAGAAGTTTTCAGATAAATACACCGTAGAGGAAAGTCATTTAAGATATGCAATACATTCACATAGGAAGTCGTCTTTGAGGGTGTTTTTATGTCAGTTAGGTCCATTAACCAAAATAATGAGACTTATTAGGGACAAAGCAATTTTATTCGGAATTAGTTTTCGTAACTTGATTATTAATTTTAAGTTAATTGAAAATTTAAAGAAGACTGAAATGGAAATATTGTTGGAGAAGAACAATTTTCATTCTCTGTCAGAAATAGTTTACACAAATAGAATTAAAATTTATAAATCCAACGGTATTTTATAAACCAATGACATTGATGAGTTTATTTTTAAAGATAAAAGTTTCGGTAATTTATAAAATTAGATTTAGGTATGGGAAGCTTTCATTTGCTTTTTGGGACTTAATAACAAAAATTATTATTACTAATAAAAGAGACATGACAAAAAGAAATATCTTGTTTGTTTGGGTGCCAGTATGGGGTGAAAAACATATTAATTGGTTTTTTAACTATACGTTATCATCTCTATTAACAGCAAATAATCTACCTCAAGTAGCTGAAAATATAAAGATTATTATTTGTTTTTATACAAAAGATATGGACAAGTCATCAATAGACAAAAGGATGACAAGCTCACTATGCCCCTATGAATATAGCATAACTACTGAATCTTTTTTTCAAGATAAGGCGAGAGATATGATGTCAAATTATATGATTCATATCTTAGATAGGAGTATTAATAATAATGGACTAATATTAATTTGTCAGCCAGATCTACTCTTTTCAGATGGTTCTATCAATAACTTGGTAGAGCTATCAAATTTCAAAGGAGTTTCAATTTCTGTGCCACATCCAAGAGTATCAATTGAATCATTAATCAAAAACAACGTAGACATTAAAAACTTGACTAGGAAGAAGTTAGAATTTGTATCAGTTGCATTGCAGAATAAGCATGATGCATTATTTTATGCTGATGAAACAGCAGAAAATAATTCAACGAATATGGGTGTTTCAACAAGAAAAATTTCAAATGGAGAGGTTGTAATTCATAACTTACCAGCAGTATATTTGTGTAACCCAATTCATGACGATCTTATTTTTTTTAAAAGAAGATGCACATTTAATATTATTGATAAGACTTGGACTCATATGTTGTTTCGTCAATCGAGGTTAAAAATAGTTACTTCTAGTGACGTGGTTTTTTTAATTGAATTAACAGAGGATAAGATAAAAGCTAAAATAAAAACTAATAGCGCTTATAATGATTTTTACACTGGATACAGACCTTTTGTAGAATTTACAAATGGTGTGATTAGCTTTTGGCGCACTAAATAGTCAAGAAATTTCAGGGTTAATAATTATTTTAGTTTAAATTTTTAGCTCTAAGGTGCTTCCATATAAATGGGGAGATATGTTTTAAACAAGATAGTTAAAAAAATAATTGTACTAAGTAATTATTTGCATCAATGCAGTTTTGCAAATAAAGCGCTTAATACTCTAAGTAAAAATAAGAAGATTATATTTTATACATTAGGATGAGGGGTTATGTTGATAATATTTAGAATATACATTGCCTTCACTCTTGCTATCAGGTGATATACAAAATTTAAGGAAATTAGGGTATTAAGTAGAACTAAATTTATACACTATAGATTCATATGATGTAATAGCAGAAAAGAACTTTTTAAGAATATTAATGAGACTATTTTAATTAAAGTGATAAAAAAATGATATCACAACAAGAGAGTATGGAGTTCACTGTATCGGGTTAACTGATCTTGTTTCAAGATGCCAATATCACTTACTATTATTTTCAGATAAATGCTTAGATCCTAATTCAACATCAGAAGGTATTGCTATAAAAAAATAAAGAATAGCATGATGCTTATACACAATCTCCCGCCGGGTTACTTGTGCTCCCACAAAGAGTGATTTATCTTTTTTTAAAAGAACCATTATTTAATATTGTAGATAAGACTTGGCCGCACATGTTATTTCGTCAATCAAAATTAAAAGTGGAAACTTCAAGTGATATTGCGCTTGTTGTTGAATTAACCCATGATGATGACAAATAACCAAAAATATCATCAAATATGAAAAATAACGATTTCTACAAAGGCTTCCCACCTTTTCTGAATTATTCGAACGTTATTGTGAACTTTTGGAGGAATAAATAAATACAATGTCTTTTTTGAAAATTAAAAATAAGTTGATAAATTTTTCACAATATTTGGGCAATAATTGTTATCTAGGCTACAAAGATATGAGGAAAATTGAATACAATAAAAAAGTTTTTATTTATACACTGGCATATGGTGATTATTTAGATTATTTTTTTGATTATTCTCTTCCAGCTTTACTTCATGATAGTAATACCGGAGCATTAATTCGAGAGGGATATGATGTTCAATTTTTGTTATATACCACTGAAAAAAAACATGATGTAATAAAAAAATATGAAAAACATCCATTTTTTAATATTAAAAAAATTAATATTATTGAGTTTGATTCAAAGGGAGATGAAACTACTAGAAAAATAGCTAGCCATGCTGTAATAGATGTCTTGAGAAGGTGTCTTGATGCGAAGGCTATTTTATATTTAGGAACACCGGATTTTATTATTGGCAATGGCTCATTATTTAACAGTATAACTATATCTTATGGGAAGAATGTATGTTTTGCTTCAGCCCAACCAAGAGTTTCGGTTGATATACTTAGTGAAATAGAGCAATGCAGTAAACAAGGCATTGAAAATTCTAAGTTAGTAAGTCTGAGCATGAAATTTCCACACGAAAACTTTAAATATGCAGATGAAATGCTAGAGGAAAACACCACACATAAAGGTGTATCCTATAGGGCTATTTCTCCTAATTTATATACAGTAACTCATAATTTACCTTCGCCTTTTGTAGTATTTCCGATAGAGAAAGATTATGATTTTTTTTGCAAATGCCAAGACTATAACATGTGGGACAGAGAGTGGTTGCAAACACTTGTTAAAACAAACCGTATTAAAATATCTGGCTCAAGTGATTTATACTTTGGTGTGGAGTTAACTCCAGCACCCTTCAAAGCAGATGAAGAATTAAAAATAGATCAGAAATATAATGATATAGGTGGATCGTCATTTCACAACCGGGTATGTAGAACATTTACTGCAGTTTGGCGCTCGAGTTAACATAGCTGTTTTTTCATGAGTGAATCTAAATGTGTTTATGTTGACTATTTGTGTTTTGAGTCATTGTACACTTTAATCAAAAGCGACCATAAAAACTGTCAGATTTATTATTGGCAAAAGTCTATTATTCTGCCCAATTTTATTATCAATTTAGTTTCTAAAAAAATTTCCTCTAGTGTGAAAGTTATCCCTAGTGTTTCGCTTACAGAAGAGTTTGTGGGTGGTATAAATTTATTAGAGAAAATTGAAACCGACTTAACTAAGGCTGTAAATAGTTGGGCGGATAAAGAGCTTGGTAAAAACCAACTGTTTATTTCTTTTGTGAAAAGAATGGGTTATAGTCAATGCAAATTAAGGGCATATATTGAAAATAAAGCATTTAAGTCCTTACATAGAAGCTTTGAAGTAATTGCATTTGCAAATAATTTTTCCGAGAATAGTTCTTATGTGATTTTAAAAAAACAACACTTGTCAAATTTATTAGATTTAAAGAGTGTTCATGGAGTTATTTGGTATCAAAGAAATTTTTCTAAATATTTTTCAGTAACAAAAAGGAAAGATTATATTTATGATGATTTAAATGCTCGAGAGTTTAAAGATATAAAGCTGACTTTATTCTTGAAGAGTGTTTATTATTTTTTTAAAACAGTACTGCTCTTATGGCAAAGAAAAAAAGAACAAAATAAACAAGCTGTTATTGGAGTGGATCAATATCAGAGATTTTTGCGGGAAGAGGGTGCAAACGATCTGTTCTGGTTTGATTCAAAATTAATTAAATCAAAATATGTTTTGTATTTAGCGCATACAGATCTTGAAAATATTTCCTTAGAGTTTCTTAGTACTCGAGGAATAAAATTGGTATATCTAAATCCGTCTATTAGAAAAATTACGAAATCTTTTATTTTTAATAAGAATCTAGAACATTATATTGTCCCGACCTTTGGTTTTTATATGGAAATACTACGATTTTCATTTAAAAAAATGACAGAAATAACATTGGATGATGATTCATTGTGGCTTGCACGACTACTAAAAGAATACGCGTGGCGGGAGTTGTATTGGAGGGATATATACAAACAATTAGATATTAAGTTACTTTGGTCAATGGCAGATGGTTGTGAGGATTCTTTAATACGGGCGCAATCTATTGAGAAAAATGAAGGGTTTTTCTTAGGAGCAAATTATAGTTTTTATCAGTATGAAACAGTTCATGCGCAGAAAATGTATGACATTTATTTTTCTTGGGGTGAGTATTTTTCTAAAAGAATAGTACATAGAAATTATAATAAAAAATCAATCTATATTGAGGTTGGATATATAGCAGATTCTCATTTTTACACATCTAAGAAGACAGCATTGAGAATAAACCAAAATATTCATAATAAGTATATAGTTTCTTATATTGATAACAATACTGGTTATGATCTTGAGTTAAGTAGAAATATGAGTTTCAATATGATTAGTATGTTCCTTAAGCTTTTAAATAAGTATAAATATATGATACTTTTTCTCAAGCCAAAAAGACAATATGAAATAGACGTACTTATGAGAAAATTTCCTCTATTTGTGTCGTATGTTAATTCAGGTAGAATAAAGATATACATGGGAAAAGAGGATGGTGAAAGATTTCCTCCTGCAACTATAGGGAAGGCTAGTGACTTAGTTGTTTGCTTAGGCATTAATACAGCAGGTATAGAATGTTTTCTTGCTGGCGCCAATGTGGTTTATGCGAATTTATCCAAATTTCGAAGTTCAAAATTTTATAAAGAGGGTGTTGGAAAAATTATTTTCAATTCACTTCAAGAAATTTATTATAAAGTTGACCACGAACTTGCAAGCCAAGAGACAATCAATATTCGTGATAAGGATAAAATTATTTATCAAGATCTAGACCGTTTCCAAGATGGTTGTTCATATTTAAGGGTTGGTCAGAGTATTGCAAGTATTATAGATGTTATCAAAACGGCTCCTAATGATCGTAATATTATTATAAGTAATATAAGAAGCTCTCTGCCATCTGATTTAGTCTTAAAAGAATATAATATATAACAAGTCTACTAAGAGGATTTTAATATTTTTCTATTTAGAAAATTATTGATAATATTGAGAAATGTTATTGATGATTACAAATTTTATAAAAAATTTGACTTTATTCCACCCAGGTTAAGTGAAATTAAAGGTATTGATAATATTTCCATTGGAAGTAATTGCAGTTTTGGTATGGGTTGCACACTATATGCACAAGATGGAGAAAATGGCACAAAAATAGACATTGGGAATGGCGTATCTATTAATTATAATGTTTCAATAAATGCTGATGCGGGTGGCTATATATGCATTGGAAATGATTCATTGATTGGACCAGGTGTTATTATGAGAGCTTCCAATCATTGTTTCGAAAAAGACAATATATTAATTAAGAATCAAGGTCATATTCCAGGAGTGATAATAATTGGGAGCAATGTGTGGATAGGAGCTGGTGCCATATTACTTACTAATATAAAAATTGGCGACAACTCGATAGTTGGTGCTGGCAGTGTGGTTACCAAAGATGTGCCTAAAGACGTTGTAGTGGCTGGGGTTCCAGCAAAAGTTATTAATAATCGGAATTTAATTATAAAGTAACGTATGACTAATAATTTATTAACATTAAGAAATATTCTAGGTAAGGATAATAGTAGAAGGATTGTTTTTTTAGTTCCTTTTTTTATAATTTCTTCATTGTTAGAAACTATAAGTATAGGATTGATAGTTCCTTTGATATCAGTTTTATCAGATGATTCATTAGTTCGTAGTTATTTATTGCCAATAAGTATATTTAATAATATAAGTACTGAAAGTCTTCAAATTCTAACTTTGGGGGCGTTTATGCTGGTTTATATTTTGAAAAGTCTATATTCAATTTTTTTTTTCTATTACACAGAAAAATTTCTGCTAGAAATTAGATTGAAACTACATGACAACATGTTTTTTTCATATCTTAAAACAGGCTATGAATTTCATCTTCAGCATAATCGCTCTGAATTGAAGAGAAATATAGACGAAATAGGAACTGTATTTCAAGGCTACGTATCACCACTGGTATTATTAATAGTTGAACTTATGATATTGTCAGGAATCCTTTTAATGTTAATGGTGTCTGAGCCTCTAGTAACTAGTTTGGCAATTACAGCTATTAGCGGACTATCATTTTTAACCTATTTTTATGTTAAACCTATATTAACAAAAATGGGAGCTGAAAGGATTGATGCTTCAGAAAAAATAAATAGACACTTGTATCAAGGCTTAGGTGCAATAAAAGAAGTTAAAGTGTTGCAAAAAGAGAAATATTTCTCTGATAAATTTCATGAATATATGGACAAATTTTTAAGATTGAACTTAATGAATGCAATTTATAATACTGCCAGTTTTTTATTGATAGAAGCATTATTTATAATTTCTTCAGTGATTCTAATATATATTTTTCTGCAATCCTCTAATCTGCAGAATAGTTTGCCCATATTAGCGTTATTTTCCATGGCATCAGTAAGGCTACTGCAATCAGTTAAGAAAATAAATATGTGTATTAATCAATTATCTTACTCAAAAAGTAGTTTAGATTTAGTTTCTGTTGAGATTGGTGATATAAATAACCTTAACCCATTAGATTCTAAAAAAGATAGCAGCGTGTTAGACATACACTTATGTGAAAGGGTGGAGTTAAAGGGAATGAGTTATAAGTACCCTGATGTGAATAAAAAAATTTTAAACAATATAGATATTGTATTTGAAAAAAATACATGCACTGCCATAGTGGGGAAAAGTGGTGCTGGAAAGACTACATTAGTGAATGTATTTCTTAATCTACTTACAGCAAGTGAAGGTGTATTTTTAGTTGATGGGTCTAAATATAAGGATTTATCAGTACTAAAGAACAATATTGGGTATGTGCCACAGAGTGTATATATTACCGATGATTCTATTGAACACAATATTGCTTTTGGAGTAAGCGAAGATGAAATTGACTATGATAGAGTTGTTTCTAGTTTGAAATTATCTCATTTGTATGATTTCGTTTCCTCGTTGCCAGACGGCGTTGCTACAATTCTTGGTGAAAATGGAGCTAGATTATCCGGTGGGCAGAGGCAAAGACTTGGAATTGCTAGGGCGCTATACACTGACCCAGATATTATTGTATTTGATGAAATGACGGCGTCATTAGATGGAAATACAGAGTTTCGTATCATGAGGGAAATTTATAATATGGCAAAAATGAAAACTATTGTGATTATTACACATAAGATAAACACAATAAAATCATGCGACAAAATATATCTTTTGGAGAGTGGAAAAATTGAAGATGTTGGTAATTACCATGAGTTGTATGAGCATAATAATAAATTTAGGGAAATGGCAGATGGGCACACACATTAATTCAAGAAATCATTTTTTCTATCTAATGGATTAAATGGATTTTTATGAGACTAATGATAACAGGTGGGAGTGGCCTTCTTGCTTTAAATTGGGCGGTATCATGTAGAGATGATCACGATATTTTACTATTAACCCATACAAAATGTGTGACACTTTCTGGAGTCACATCTCTTAAAGTTGACCTAGAAAATAAAGAAGAGTTGGATGATATTATTGGTCAATGGCGTCCAGATATTATTGTACATACTGCAGGGATGACAAATGTTGATGAGTGTGATGAGTTTCCAGAAAGAGCATATTATACAAACGTAGATCTTGTTAAAACAATGTCGTTAATAGCAAAAAAATACAGCATCAAATTTGTTTATATTTCTTCAGATCATATATTTTCCGGCAATAAATCTTTTAATACGGAAAATGATAAGACAGATACGTTAAATGTTTATGCTGACTCTAAATTATTGGGGGAAAAGGCTGCAGAATCAGTCAATAAAAACTGTTTAATTATAAGGACAAATTTTTTTGGATGGGGCACTAGCGTGAAGCCTTCATTTTCTGATTGGGTTATAAATACAATTCGTAATAGGGAAGAAATTAAAGCATATACCGATATTTTTTATACTCCTATATTTATTTATCATCTTGTAGATATTGCTATTAAATTGATCAAAAAAGATTGTAATGGAGTGTTTAATATAGTGGGTGATTCAAGAATATCTAAATATGAATTTATTCTGTCTCTAGCAGATAGATTTGAGTTAGATACTTCGCTAATAAAGAAAAGCATATATGATAGTAAGGGATCAAATGTTAAAAGACCCCTTGATATGTCTTTAAGCAATGCTCTTGTGAAAAAGACACTACGAGTGGATTTCCCAGACTTAGGTCAAAGCTTTGATGAATTAAGGCTTCAAGAAGAAAGTGGGATTAGAAGTGAAATACAGAATTGTCTAACCTGAAACGGGATCACTTATGAAACCTTCGTCAAGTTCCACTAATATTGTTAATTTATCAAAATTAACAATAAGACAAGCAAAAATGATCGATAACATATCCTCCGATATTTATACTCAATATAATCAGATTATTGAAGATATCATTGATGATTTTGATCTAAAAGGGGTTCAGTTGCTTTTAACTATTAGTTGTCGAAATACTTTTACAAATTTATTATTTGATCCTATCTCCAAGGTGTTGCTATTAAAAAAAATAATTCATCAAGATAGTCATATCAAGATAGTCAAAGTTGCTAATAACCAACGCAATATTGTTGAAAGTTTAAATAATATCTTTAAAGTTAAAGTTGATGTTATTAATTGCAATTCCACTAACAACTCTGTCTTTTTTGGTATTTTTTTAAATATTGCAAAATCTGCATATACTGCTTTTAACGATTGGTTCTGGTTTAGATTGTTCAGATTAAAGAAAACGCCAACAAAACCAATTACTTATGTTGATACTTTTATGTATATAGATAGTGTAGATATCAGCGGGGTAATTCAAGATAGGAATTATACTGGTTTTGAATCTTATCTAACGCAAGCAGAGTCTGATAGTATTTGGCTTGCACCTACAATTTATGGAATAAAATTTCCGAGACAATATAGAGAAATTTGCTCAAAAATAAGAAAGACTAATAGCAATATTTTAATTCAGGAGTCATGGCTTTCTACTCTTGATTATTTTATATCATTTCTATGCTCTGTTTTTGTACCGATTGGGGTTTTTTTATCATCTTTTAGGGTTAAGTCGAAATACTCTACTATATTACGAAGCACTCTTATTTCAGACATTGGGTCTCCGGCCTTAATGCTATCTTTCTATAGATTTTTATTCATTAGGAGGCTTTCAAGAAACAATGTAAAAATAAAAGGTGCTGTTGATTGGAATGAAAATCAAACCATTGACAGAGCATTGTCCTTGTCTTTTAGAAGATATTATCCAGACGTTACTATTAGGGGGTATCAAGGGTTTCCAGCAAAAGAATATAATCCTGCCTATAATCCAACTTGTAAAGAGGTTTCCCTTGGCACGGTTCCTCATGAGATGCATGTTATAAGCCAGACTCATATAGATGAAAAAAGTATAGCGTGCAAGAAACTAAAAATATTTCCTTCTGGAGCATTCAGATATTCATATTTGTACGGATTCCTAGATAAACGACTGGCCGATGATGCTCATATTCTCTTTGCATTGCCTTTATTGAAAGAAGAATGCGGTATCCTTGTTGATCATGCAATTAAGTTAAAAAACTCAATGAGAGGCCACATTACGGTCCAATTAAAATATCATCCTGCCTATACTATCGAGTCAACTGTATCAAAAAAATTACTTAAAGCTAAAATTGAAATCACATCAAAACCAAGCATAACATTATTGGAAAAAACTTCTCTATTGGTAACATCTGAGTCGGGTATAGCTGTAGAGGCTGTTTCTCTTGGTATTCCAGTGGCGATTCATGGGAGTGTGAGCGGTATAACACTTAACCCTTTGTTGAATGTTAACCACAATACTATTTCAATTAAATATTACGATTTAGATGAACTGATAACATTTTCAAATAAATGTGTAGATTATAATTTTAGGAATAAGTGTGTTAATAATCTATTCTTTAGTATAAACAGACAAAATACGTCAAACCTTTTTACCTTTTAATTTTTCTTTAAATTCATGATAAACCTAAAAAGTAAACTATCTAAGCAAGAGTTATCAATCGGCTCTTGGATTACACTTGCACACCCTGCAATTGCAGAAATTATGTCGAATGCAGGTTTTGATTGGCTTGTGGTTGATTTAGAGCATAGTGTTATCTCTTTGAGAGAGGCTGAAGAGCTTATCCGTACTATTGAATTATCAGGTGTTGTTCCATTGGTTAGATTGACTTCTAATAACCCTGATCAAATAAAGCGAGTAATGGATGCAGGTGCACACGGTATTATTGTACCCATGGTTAATAGTGTTGAGTCGGCTATGAAGGCTGTTAACCATGTCAAGTATCCAAATGTAGGGGTTCGCAGTTTTGGTTTGGCACGTGCACAAAAATATGGAGTTGAGTTTCATGAGTACATGAATTGGCAACAAGATAACACTGTAGTAATTGTTCAAATAGAACATATTAAAGCGGTTAGAAAAGTAAGAGATATATTAAATGTGGATGGCGTAGATGGTTTTATTATTGGCCCCTATGATCTATCAGGTTCCATGGGTATTCCTGGTCAGTTTGACCATCCAGATTTTTTGAAGGCCATTAAAACTATTACAAAAGCCGCTAAAGAATTACAAAAACCTGGTGGAATTCACGTAGTAGAGCCAAACCCAGAAGAACTATCGAACGCTATAGATCAGGGGCATAATTTTATTGCTTATAGTGTGGATATTAGAATGTTAGATAATATGTGTAGAGATGTTTTTATAAAAACACAAATACTAAAATGATTACGATTGCCATAATACCAGCAAGAATGGGGTCAACAAGATTTCCAGGGAAACCCTTATATAAACTATGCGGACTACCCATGATTGGACATGTCTATAAACGCACTATCATGTCAGATCAGATAGACTTAACTTATGTTGCAACTTGTGATAAAGAGATTTATGAGTACATTATTAGCATTGGTGGAAATGCAGTCATGACTTCCGATTCTCATGAGAGGGCTAGCGATAGAGCTGCTGAAGCTGTGGGGGTTATTGAAAAAAATATTGATAAAAAAATTAGTTTTGTTGCAATGATTCAAGGTGACGAACCGTTGGTGGCTCCCGACGATATTGATAGATCAATTTCAATTTTAAAAGGCGATAAACATATCAACATAGTAAATTTAATGTCTAATATTGATAATCATGATAGCTTTCAAGATAAAAATGAAGTAAAGGTTGTTACAGATTTACATAATAACGCCCTTTTTTTCTCAAGAGAACCTATCCCATCCAACTGGCATTCAGAGAAGACACCTTTGATGAAAAAACAGTTAGGATTGATATTTTTTAGAAGAGATTATCTTGAAAGTTATAACTTGTTAAATCCTACTCCATTAGAGGAATTAGAGTCTATCGATATGTTGCGTGTTCTTGAAAATGGAGAAAAAATTAAAATGGAGTTAAGTGTTTATCATTCTATTGGTGTTGATACCAAAAAAGATGCGAAAGAAGCCGAAGAACTGTTAAATGTAGATCAATTATTTTTAAAGTATAAAGACGAAATATAATGTTAGAATTTTTAAAGTTATTTTTATATGCATGAAAGAGTATTAAAGGTAGGAATTGCCGGATATGGAGTTGTTGGAAAAAGAAGGCATTATTGCATTGATCAACACCCTAATATGATGGTCACTTCTGTATGTGATCGTATCGAGGAAAACTTTACATCTTTGACTAGTAATATAAGTACTTATAGTCATTATAAAGATATGTTAGATAATGAAAATTTAGATGCGGTTTTTGTTTGTATGACAAATGATATAGCACCTGTTGTTACTATGGACTCTTTAAAAAGGGATATGCATGTTTTTTGCGAGAAGCCTCCTGGAAGAAGTGTCTCAGACATTGAAGATGTTAGGGTGGTTGAGGACAGTAAGCCCGACTTAAAATTAATTTATGGGTTTAATCATAGGCATCACGAATCTGTTATTGCAGCATTAAAAATAATCAAGTCTAAGAAGCTTGGAGATATTATTAGTTTGCGTGGTGTTTACGGAAAGGCAAAATTAATTACATTTGATCAAAGTGACTGGAGAACCAAAAGAGATGCCTCAGGTGGCGGTGTTTTATTAGATCAAGGTATTCATATGGTTGATTTAATGAGATTGTTTGCAGGGGAGTTTAAAGAAGTGCACAGTTTTATTTCTAATAATTTTTGGAAATTTGATGTTGAGGACAATGCATACGCAATCATGAGAACTGCTACTGGTGTTGTTGGTATGCTCCATTCTTCAGCCACACAATGGAGACATCAATTTTCTTTAGATATCAACTTAGACAAAGGAAGCATTAAATTACAAGGAATATTGTCAGGATCTAAGAGTTATGGCAATGAAACATTAACAATTTCATATGCGAATCCAAATTTAGATAATGGACTTCCAGAAGAAACACGAACTTTATACAATAAGGATCCGTCATGGGAATCAGAAATTGATTTATTTTATAATTTAATAACTGGAAAGAGCAAGTCAACAAATGGTGATTCGAATGATGCTTTAGAAACAATGAGACTTGTTTATAAAATATATAAAGCAGACAAAAAATGGAGCGATCTATATGACTTATAACAGTTATTCGGATTTCTTATGAAAACAGTATTAGTAACAGGAGCGGATGGTTTTATTGGTTCACACTTAACAGAAATGTTGGTTTTTAAGGGCTACCAAGTAAAAGCCTTGTCTCAATATAATTCATTTAATAATTGGGGCTGGCTAGAGGATGTGGATTGCAAAGATAAAATTGAGGTGTTAACAGGAGATGTTAGAGATGCACATTATTGCAAACATATGACAAAAGATGTTGATATTATTTTTCACTTAGCTGCATTGATTGCTATCCCATATTCCTATATTGCTCCCGACAGCTATGTTGATACTAATATTAGAGGCACATTAAATATTTGCCAAGCGGCAAAGGAAAATGGCAATATTAGAGTGATTCATACATCAACTAGTGAAGTATATGGTACAGCTCAATATGTGCCAATTGATGAGAATCACCCTATGCAACCGCAATCACCATATAGTGCAACAAAAATTGCTGCTGATGTAATGGCAATGAGTTTTTATAATGCATTTGATCTTCCAGTAACTATAGTTAGACCATTTAACACATATGGGCCTAGACAATCTGCTCGTGCTGTCATTCCGACAATAATTACACAAATTGCTAATGGCGCAAAAGAAATTGAATTAGGCGATATAACGCCAACAAGAGATTTTAATTATGTAGATGATACTTGTCGTGGATTTATTAATCTTGCAGAATGTGACAAGTCTATAGGCCAGACAGTCAATATTGGTTCTAATTTTGAAATTAGTGTTGGCGATACGCTTAATCTAATTAAAGAATTAATGGGTAGTAATGTTAAATTCATTCTTGATAAGAATCGTATACGACCACCTAAATCTGAAGTTTTTCGTCTCTGGTGTGACAACTCTAAGATAGAGAAACTAACAGGATTTAAACCAGAAGTTGATATTAAAGAAGGTCTGCAAAGGACTATTGATTGGATAACACAACCGAAAAACCTTAAAGCCTATAAGTCAGAAATATACAATGTATGAAGATGTAATTAATTTTATTCAAGATGTGTATCAGACTACGGATTTTATTCCATTGCACGAGCCATGCTTTATTGGTAATGAAAAAAAGTATTTAAATGAATGTATAGAGTCTACCTTTGTTTCTTCAGTGGGTAAGTTTGTAGATGAGTTTGAAGAGAAAATCAGTGATTACACTGGCGCTAAATATGCTGTTGCAACTAGCAGTGGTACATTGGCTCTGCATATTGCGCTATTACTTGCTAATGTTAAAGAGAATGACGAAGTTATTACCCAACCCCTCACTTTTGTGGCTACTTGCAATGCAATTAATTATTGCAATGCAACACCTATTTTTATTGATGTTGATAAAGACACTATGGGAATGTCGCCAATGGCGCTGGAGAGTTTTCTAAAGGAAAATACGCTAGTTAAGGATAAACGATGTGTAAATAAATCTACTGGAAATATTATTAAGGCATGTGTTCCAATGCACACATTTGGACACCCTTGTCGTGTTGGTGAGATTAAGGAAGTTTGTAAACAGTGGCATATAACTTTAGTAGAAGATTCTGCTGAGTCATTAGGTAGTTATTATAATGATCAACACACTGGGACTTTTGGAGAACTTGGTGTTATAAGTTTTAATGGGAATAAAATAATAACATCTGGTGGTGGGGGCTGCATTATAACCAATAATGAAGAGTTGGCAATGAAAGCAAAGCATATGACCACAACAGCTAAAGAGCCACACAAGTGGGAGTATACGCATGATATGGTTGGATACAATTATCGTATGCCTAACTTAAATGCAGCGTTAATAGTAGCGCAATTAGAACACTTAAATGGTTTTCTTAAAAGCAAGAGGCTTTTAGCAAAGTCTTATGAGGATTTTTTTAATGGAAGTGATATACAGTTTGTTTTAGAACCTGAAAACGTTAAATCAAATTATTGGTTAAATTCCATTGTTCTTAAGGATAAGGGTCAGAGAAACTTATTTTTAGACGAAACCAATTCACAAGGCATTATGACGCGTCCAATCTGGACATTAATGAATAAATTAGTAATGTTTGACGAGGCTCAATGCGGAAATCTAACGAATGCAGAGTGGTTAGAGGAGCGAGTTGTTAACATACCTAGTAGTGTGATTTTGTGAAGGATATTGTTTTAATTGGTGGTGGTGGGCATTGTAAGGCTGTGATTGATGTTGTTGAGCAGGAAGGCCGATTTAATATTATTGGGATAATAGACAAGTCAGAATTGTGCGGAAAAAAAATACTTGGATATCAAATCATAGGTAATGATTCAGAGTTAAATAATTTAGTAAAGCGGTGTAAACGTGCACTAATAGCAATTGGACAAATAAGAAGTCCGTCATCAAGAATTAATTTATTTGATACAGTTCTGAGGTTAGGGTTTATTTTACCTAGTGTTGTTTCACCACGTGCGTATGTTTCACAGCACGCTAGTATTGGAATGGGCTCTATAATTATGCATGATGCCATTGTTAATGCTGGCGCAATGGTTGGTGATAACTGCATCATTAATACAAAGTCAATAGTAGAGCATGGTGCCATTATTGGAAATCATTGTCATATTTCTACTAATGCAGTTATTAATGGAGATGTTGTTATAGGTAATGGCAGTTTTATTGGTAGTGGTGCGATTAGTAAAGAAGGTATTAAGATTGAGAGCAATTATTTTGCAAAGGCTGGGAGTGTTATTAAATGAGTGTTTTTATCATTGCTGAGGCTGGAGTTAACCATAATGGATCAATAAAATTAGCAAAAGAATTAATTGATGTAGCCTTTGAATCAGGCGCGGATGCAGTTAAATTTCAAACATTTAAAGCTGAAAGTTTAGTATCTAGAACTGCTGAAAAAGCTGATTATCAAAAAAAAACTACTGATTCATCAGAGTCACAATTTGATATGATCCAAAAACTTGAGCTTGATGTAAGCGCCCATAAAGAATTACTTATTTATTGCCAAATAAAAAATATTATATTTCTTTCTACACCGTTTGATCATGATAGTGTTAATCTTTTGAATCAATTGGGATTACAGGTTTTCAAAATACCTAGTGGTGAAATTACTAACTTACCTTACTTAAGACATATTGGTTCATTAAATAAACAGGTAGTGTTATCTACAGGTATGTCAAACCTTCAAGAGGTCGGAGATGCATTAACTATTTTAATTAATGCAGGAACATCAAAAGAAAACATAACAATATTGCATGCAAATACAATGTATCCAACACCTATGAAGGATGTAAACCTTAATGCCATGTTAACAATACAAAAAGAATTTGGTGTTGCTGTAGGTTATAGTGACCATACAGTGGGAATAGAGGTCGATATTGCAGCTACAGCATTGGGTGCAAGTATTATTGAAAAGCACTTTACATTGGACAAAACAATGGACGGTCCTGACCATAAATCATCATTAGAGCCGAAAGAGTTAAAAGCTATGGTGAGAGCTATTCGCAATATTGAAAAGGCACTGGGTAGTTATGAAAAAAAACCATCACCAAGTGAAAGCACTAATATAGACAGTGTTAGAAAGTCTATAGTTTCTAATCAGGTAATCAAAAAAGGAGACATGCTATCTGATAAAAATATTACTACCAAACGACCAGGAACCGGTATAAGTCCAATGGAATGGGACAAGGTAATTGGCACAGTAGCTACTAAGAATTATCAGATCGATGATTTGATATGATCCAGAGAAAAATATGTGTCGTAACCGGCACTCGTGCGGAATATGGTCTTTTCTTGCCGATAATGAAAATTATTCAATCATCCAGTTGTTTTGAATTGCAAATTGTAGCAACTACTATGCATTTTTCTGAAGAATTTGGAAATACTTATAAGCAAATCGAAGAAGATGGCTTTTTTATTAATGAAAAAATTGAAAACTTATTGTCCGTAGATGGTCAGAGTTCTATTGCAAAATCCACAGGTTTAGCAACAATTTTACTTTCAGATGCTTTTTCTCGTATAGAGCCTGATGTGGTGCTTTTACTTGGTGATCGTTTTGAAACGCACGCTGCTGCCACAACTGCTATGTTAATGAATATACCTATTGCACATATACATGGCGGTGAAATTACGGAAGGCGCTATAGATGAGAAAATAAGGCACAGTATTACCAAAATGTCTAGTTTGCATTTCGCCTCAATAGAAGAATATAGAAACAGAGTAATACAGATGGGCGAATCTCCAGATACGGTGTTTACTGTGGGCGCTCCTGGTATCGATAATATAGTTAACATGGGGCTTCTTAGTAAGAGTGAACTTGAGAATGAATTGGATTGGAAGATAAACAAACCAACTGCATTGTTTACTTATCATTCTGAAACGCTTGCCGACGTCGAAGTTCTAGAGCAGATTAGACAGATTCTTTTAATAATCGAAAATTCTGATATCAATGTTTTGTTTACGTATTCAAATTCGGATGACGGCGGTAGAGTTATCAACAAGGAAATAGATGATTTTGCTTTGAAAAACAAAGGTAAGTATCTAGTTGTGAAGAGTCTAGGTCAATTAAAGTATCTTTCGGCAATGAAGCATCTAGATCTTCTTATTGGAAATACCTCTAGCGGCATTATTGAGGCAGCAAGTTTTAATAAGCCTGTTGTTAATATAGGTGATCGACAGCTAGGGCGGATACAAAGTGAAAATATAATTAATTGCAAAATAAAGCAACTAAGAAAGCATATAGAAAAAGCACTGTCTAAAGGATTTTATAAAAAATGCAATGATATTGAAAATATTTATGGCAGGGGTGATGCTGCACAAAAAATTGTAGAGATATTAAAAGTCCAAAAAATAACTACAACTAAAGTATTTTATAATTTATGAATGTTAATTTTAGAGATTTAGGCGTATTGCCATATAAGTCACATATTGATAGTTGTAGTGGTCAAGTACTTCTATTCCTTTGATAGGGCTACCACAAGATATTTCTGTTCATGCGGATCTTATTGTATTTCGAGAGGATGATTCGATCCATGTTTATGATCGTAAGTGTGATCATAATGGCGGGAAACTATGTTTAATAGACAATGCTATTAAGTACCCGATGCATGATTGGACGTTTGGTGCAAAGGTCGGGAAATATACTAAAATCCAAGTATCCAAAAAGGAATTAGATTATGAGATGATTGATGAAATCTTAGTAGTGAAATTTAACCGTGACGAGCCTCGTCTCCCTAAAAAAAATTAGAAGTTAAAGTTACATACTTGTCTCACACATGTCTTCTTGTAGAAACAGACGAGGTGTCATTTATAACTGATCCCTGGATCGTTGCTTTTGCTAGTGGTAGCCCAAGTCACTTCCACCCATAGAGTGGAAGAACATAGTAAATTCAGTCGATTTTATTTACATCTCACACAATCATTCAGATTATTAAAATTTATTTACACTAGAGCATGTAAGAATAGATATGGAATTTAGTGTGCCAAATTTTTAGTCTTAATTTGTCTCAAGAATGCTAGTTAAAATGGATTTAACAATATATTTGAGGCTCAATTTCAGGATTATTATCAGTATAAGAATACGGGATTATTTCTGACAATATTTAAATCAGGTGACTTTAGGGATGATAGTGGATTGTATTTTACTTACGGTGAATTTTCATTTTATCAATTGTTGATTCAAATGGCTTGAATTTCCGAAAAATATCACCTTATTGGCATTTTATTTTGCCGGTGATGCATCAGGATATCTGCCCTGTTTTGATACGGTAAAAGTGGCTGATAAAGATAGAATTCTAGAAAGAAATCGAAGGGCTATTAAGGCAATGGTTCGGCAAAATATAATGAAGTGTAACGCAATGTTTTTTATGCCATATACAGGTTTTTTCACAGAAAAAGCAAAAAGATATTCAGGGATCTCAAGCAAGAATGATAAAAATAAAATCGAAGATTATAGGGATATAGTTCAGAGTACGACCTTGTTAAATATTGATATGTTTGACACGTATTTGTTTATGGGCTGTGATTTACATGATCGTCGCAGTATATAGCGGCATAATCATGATCTAGAAAGTGCTGAATCGACCATGTAGAAAATATTTGGTAAGTACTCGTATGATACAAACCACATTAAAAGTTATTTTGATAATTGCAATTTTCAGAAAGAGTTAATTTTATATTTATCTCTTACGAATGATGATTTTTGGTCGACTCAAGCTTGTGTTGATTTTGTAAAATTCAATTGGTAGTCTGTTAAAGACGGCGCGGATGTAGAAGATAATCATAACTTACTCCACATAAAGGTTTGGCAAGATTCATTTCTTTGGGTTGTTAATAATAGAATGCCATGGGAGGATCTATCAATCGGTTTTCAGTGCAAGATAGATAGAGTGCCAGATGGTTACAATGTGGATTTTTGGAATCATTTTACTAACGTATACTTATAATCAACCTTTTTAACATTAATATGATAAATATTAACAATATATTTCTATCTTCTAGCGCAACCATACAAGAAGCATTGAGTGTAATTAATACTGGTGCAGTAAAAATTGCATTAGTTGTGAGTGACAATAATCAATTGCTAGGAACCTTAAGTGACGGAGATATTCGTCGTGGATTATTAAGGAAAAAAACTTTAGATGATACTATTGAAGATGTTTATTTTAAGAACCCTATAACCGCTAATGAAAGTGATTCAAGGGAGGAATTGTTACGTTTATGTTCCATGGGCCGAATTGGTCAAGTTCCTATTCTTGGCAAGAATAAACAGATAATCAACCTATTTGTTTTGGATGAAGGATTGTCACAAAGACAATATGATAATACTGTAGTGCTCATGGTTGGTGGCCTAGGGGCGCGTTTGATGCCATTGACTGAGGATACACCAAAGCCAATGTTGAAGCTGGGTAATAAACCGATTCTTCAGACTATTGTTGAAGGATTTTCCAAGCATGGATTTACTAACATTACAATGTGCTTAGGTTACAAATCGAGTGTGATACGGGATTTTTTCCAGGATGGAAGCAGATTCGGGGTGAACATAGATTATATAGTCGAAAAGCAAAGAATGGGTACGGCAGGCGCCTTGGCACTATTAAAGGAAAAGCCTTGTAAGTCTTTTTTTGTTATGAATGGAGATCTGCTTACCCGTGTTAATTATGAGCAAATGTTAGATTATCATGAATCACATGGTTCAAAGGCAACTATGTGTGTACGTAAGTATGATATTGAAGTTCCTTATGGAGTGGTAGATGTAGATGAAGAGAATATAGTTTCAATTGAAGAAAAGCCAATCCATAATTTTTTTGTAAATGCAGGGATTTATCTATTAGAGCCAAATTGTATTGATTTAATTCCAGAGGATAAATTCTACGATATGACATTACTATTTGAGCAATTAATGGCTGAAAATAATAAGGTCATTTCATTTCCACTTCAAGAGTATTGGCTAGATATTGGTAATCACTCAGACTTTACCAAGGCCAAAAAAGATATTAAGACATGGCTATGATTACAAGAGCCGTTGTTATCGGCCTTGGGAATGTTGCATTACGTCATAGAAGAAATTTAAAATCATTATTTCCAGAAATATTTATAATCGCAGTGCCTGCTAGTGGAAAAGTTACAAATCAGAATATTGAGTTTGCAGATCAAATAATTTCGAGTTTGGATAAAGTAGCCAGAGAGGGGGTTGATATAGCGATTGTGGCTTCACCAGCCCCATTTCACACTATGCACACTAAGCTACTTATGTATGCGGGAATACCGACTCTTGTCGAAAAGCCTGTTACTAGTAATTCCCAAGATGCATATGAATTAATTAAAGCACATGTGGAAACAAACACGTCTATTGCTGTTGGGTATTGTTTGAGATATATGCCTTCATCGGTCAAAATAAAAGAACTTTTGAGCCAAAAGATAATAGGAAATATTTATAACGCATTTGTAGATATAGGACAGTATTTACCAGATTGGAGGCCATCAAAAGATTATCGAGAGTCAGTGTCAGCAAAAAAAAGTCTTGGTGGCGGTGCATTATTAGAATTGAGTCATGAAATTGATTACATTCAATGGTTGATTGGCCCTATGAAAGTGCATTATGCTCAATTAAGATCTTCATCAGAGTTAAATTTAGAGGTTGAAGAATTGGTTGACTTAGTTATGGTGTCTGATACTGGAACAGTCTGCAATGTTCATTTAGATCTTTTACAGAAGAAGGCAAGTAGGGCATGTAGTTTTATTGGTGAAAAAGGAAGGCTAGATTGGAATTTGCTAAGTAATATAATCACATTACATACAAAAGAAGGTAGTGTAGTTTTATTTAATGAAACGGATTGGGATTCTAATCAGATGTACCTTTCTTTATTGACAGATTTTTTAGATTTAGTTGCAGGGCGTGAGAATTCATGTGTTGATTTGGGGCAAGCTACAAAAACTGTAGAGTTAATTGAAAATATTAAGAGTTGTGCAATTCAAGGAGTGAAGCAATGATATCTTATGCTTTTATATTTGCACGGGGGGGCTCAAAAGGCTTACCAGGAAAGAATATTAAACCATTATTAGGAAAGCCACTTATTCAATATTCCATCGAAGTAGCGTTACAGACTTCGGGCATTAACAAAGTATTTGTATCTACAAATGATGCTAATATTGCTAGGGTAGCCGAATCGAATGGAGCTATTGTTATTGATAGGCCAGATGAATTAGCGCAAGATGATAGTCCAGAATGGCAAGCATGGAAGCATGCGATTAGTTGGGTTAGAGAGCGATACGGGAGCTTCGAAGAGTTTGTCAGTTTACCAGCAACGAGCCCATTGAGAAGCGTAAAAGATGTAGAATCTGCCATATTTAAGAGGTCTAATATTGGTGCAGACATTTGTATTGCAATTACACCTGCAAGCCGGAGTCCTTATTTTAATATGGTAAAGGAATTGGGGAATAATTTAATAGAATTAGTGAACAAGCCTACTAACCCAATATCTCGTCGTCAGGATGCTCCGGAGGTGTTCGACGTTACAACAGTGCTATATGTCGCAAGTGTAGAATTTATCATGAAAAATAATAATATTTTTGACGGCCAAGTTACAAGTGTAGAGATACCTAAGCATAGGGCTGTAGATATAGATGATATTTATGATTTCAAATTTGCAGAGGCGATATTAAATTATGGCTTTGTAAAGGGGCAGGTATAACAATGCTAAAAGATAAAGTGATTGTAATAACTGGCGGTGCAGGTCTAATTGGTCAAGAATTTGTTAGAGCTATTGTCGAACAAAATGGTATCGCAATCATTGCTGACGTTAATGAAGATGAAGGTAGGCGTATCAGTGATGAGTTATATCAAGGGTTAAAAAGTGATAGTGTTGATTTTTTTAAACTTGATATTACATCTAAAGATTCTGTAAGTGAATGTATTGATTATGCGGATGGAAAATATAAGAGAATAGATGCTTTAATTAATAACGCTTATCCAAGAAACGAACAATATGGAAGGAATTTCTTTGATATAGAATATGATGATTTTGTTAAGAATCTGGGAATGAATTTAGGAGGGTGTTTTATTTCATCTCAATTGTTTTCATTGTATTTTCAAAAACAAGGGTATGGAAATATTATTAACATATCTTCAATTTATGGAGTTATAGCGCCAAAATTTGAAATATATGACAATTCAGAAATGACGATGCCTGTGGAATATGCTGCTATTAAATCGGGCATGCTGCATTTAACTAAATATATGGCTAAATATTTTAAAGGGAAAAATATTAGAGTTAATGCAATAAGCCCTGGTGGTATTTTAGATAACCAGCCAAGAGAATTTTTAAGAGAATATAATCAACAGTGCTCAACTAAAGGCATGCTCGATGCAAAAGATTTAAATGGTGCATTAATCTTCTTACTTAGTGATATGAGCAGCTACATAAATGGACAAAATATTGTTGTGGATGATGGTTTTACCCTTTAATAATAAGAAAAAATATGTGTAAAAAAGAAATATTTTGGTGTAATAATTGTTTAAATATGTCAACTAGACCTAGAATCACATTTGATGATAGAGGTTATTGTAATGCTTGTCAGTGGCTAGAAGAGAAAAAAATAATGGATTGGAAGCCAAGAGAAGAAGAGCTTGTAAATCTACTTGATAAATATAGATCAACTAATGGTAACTTTGATTGTGTTGTTCCTGTAAGTGGTGGTAAAGATGGTTCTTATGTTGCGCATCAATTAAAGCATAAATATGGAATGAATCCTTTAGCTATAACCGTTAAGCCTGCGTTATCATTAGAAATTGGTGACCAGAATATTACTAACTTTATACGGTCTGGTTATAACCATATACATATATCTTGCAACCCAATTGTATTGGATAGATTAAATAAGTATGGATTTATTGAAAAAGGGTTCCCTTATTATGGCTGGTTGATTGCAATAATGACTGCTGTTATTAAAACAGCTACTAACTTTAAAATACCATTAATCTTTTATGGAGAAGATGGAGAGGTTGAATATGGTGGGTCAACTGAAAGTAAAAATAAGTCACTATATGATATGGAATATATGAAGAGAGTTTATCTTGAGGGTGGGCATGCAAAAGTTTTTGATAGAATTAAAGCTGATGGAGATATAAGTGATACAGATTTAGCATTTTTTCAGTTTCCTGCAGAAGAAGAAATATCTGGAATAGGTTTATCTTTTACACATTGGTCTTATTATGAAGCATGGGATTCATATCGAAACTATATTGTTGCAAAAGACCATTGCGGGCTTATTGAAAAAGATGAGGGAAATCAAGATACATTTACAAATTTTGCTCAAAATGATCAGGCATTGTATTCATTACACGCATACTTAATGTACCTTAAATTTGGATTTGGTCGAGCCACTCAAGATGCGGGAATTGAGATAAGAAGAGGCGCAATGACTAGAGGTCAGGCAATAAATTTAGTGAAAATGTATGATAATGCCTATCCAGAGGAGTTGATTGAGACTTATCTTGCTTATTATCAAATGACAAAAGATGAATTTGACGCTGTATTGGATAAGTACGTTAATAAGGATTTGTTTGAAAAGAAGGATGGGGTATGGCAACCGAAGTTTGATGTTGCTCAAGACTTCTCATATTAGGTATTTGTGTGAAAGTAGCTATTGTTGATTATGGTATGGGTAACATTCGGTCAATTGCCTCTGCACTCAAATATATTAATGTTCGAGATATTGTTATTAGTTCCAATGAGAAAGAGCTAAGTAAATCTGATAAGCTTATATTGCCTGGTGTTGGTTCATTTGCAAGTGCAATGAAGTTTATTAAGGGTAGAGGTTTAGATGCAACTCTAAATGAACTAGTCATCCAACAAGAAAAGCCAGTGTTGGGAATTTGTTTGGGTATGCAGTTATTAGGAATGTCTAGTGATGAAGATGGAGTTAATCAGGGGCTAGGTTTTATTGATGGAGTTGTTGATGTTTTTGATGATGACAATGTCACAGTCCCTCATGTAGGTTTTAATCAAGTTGCTTTAAAACACCCATCACTGCTCTATCAAAATATGCAAGATACTTTAGATTTTTATTTTGTCCACAGTCATAAAATGACAGCCAATTCAGATATCGGGCAAAGCTTTTGTCATTATGATGAAAGTTTTGTTGCTAGTTTTGAGAAGGGTAATATTGCAGGCACTCAATTTCATCCAGAACTTAGCCAAAAGAATGGTTTGAATGTGTTAAAGAACTTTATGGAATTATTCTAGTGCTTAGGAAAAGAATAATATTTACTTTAATTTATGAAAATGGTTTTTTTAATCAAAGCCGTAATTTCAGATTGCAAAAAGTTGGAAATATAGATTGGTTAGAGAAGAATTATAGGTTGCAAGATATTTCATTTTCTCTAGATGAGATTATTGTTTTAAATGCCTCTAAGGGTGATAAGGATATAAAAAGATTTGCCACTATACTGAATCGTTTAGTCGATGATGTTTTTATTCCCATAGCAGCAGGTGGAGGGGTTAATTCAATTGCTGATGCTGAAATGCTATTTAAAAATGGTGCTGATAAAATTGTATTAAATAGTGCCCTGTATGAAAAGCCTAATATGGTTAAAGAGATTGTTCAGCATTATGGAAAGCAAAGTGTTGTGGCATCAGTTGACTATATTAATCAAGATGTATTTATCAAGAATGGTGTGCAAAAAATTGACACACCATTAGATTTATATATTAAGCACATAGAGTCTCTGAATGTTGGAGAGGTGTATCTAAATTCAATAGAACAAGATGGTACTGGCTTTGGCTATGATATTGATACAATTCAGAAAATTTCTAGTGAAATTAAAATACCACTTATTGTAGCTGGCGGTGCAGGGAATGAAAAACATTTGCTAAAGGCTATTAGTATGGGGAATGTTAATGCCGTTGCAACAGCTAACTTATTTAATTTTATTGGTGACGGTTGGCCAAATGCTAGAAGATATATGCTTGAAAATAACTGTAACTTAGCTGAATGGAAGTCTTAATAACACACGTATAATTAATTTAGTTTTAACAATATATGTAAAAAAGATAAATTATAATGAACATATAGCACCCTTACAAATTCGCACAGGTTACAATTTTACAGTGCAGAATGCACCATTTAAAAAATAGTAAATACGAGTATGAATAAAAAAAAATATTGTGCAGTTGTGACTGGTGCTACTAGGGGTATTGGTTTTGCAATTGCAAAGCGATTAATAAAAGATGGTGCCAAGGTTATTGCCACAGGGACAAAAAAAGATGCTAAATATCCAGATGGTGCAATTTATTATCCTGTAGATTTTTTAATTAATAGTTCAATTAATGGTTTTATTGAATTTTTGAAACGACAACAGGTTGATATACTGATAAATAACGCAGGGATTAATAAAATTGGTGAGTTTGCTTTAATTGATATTAAGGATTTTGACCAGATTTTACAGGTTAATTTACGAACACCATTTCAATTATGCCAGGCTGTCGTTCCTAATATGAAAAATAATAATTGGGGGCGGATTGTAAATTTGACTTCTATTTTTGGAAATATTACTAAAGAATATCGTGCACCATACTCATCAAGTAAATTTGGCCTAGATGGTATGACTGCGGCCCTTGCAGCTGAAGTGTCAGAATTTGGTATTTTGGCAAATAGTGTCGCTCCTGGGTTTATTGACACAGACTTAACAAGAAGTGTATTGGGAAATAAAGGTGTTTTTGAAGTTCAGAAAAATATACCGATGAAGCGCTTAGGGCGAATAGATGAAATAGCTTCACTAGTTAGCTGGTTGGTGAGTGAGGAAAATACTTATATTTCTGGGCAAAATATAATGATTGATGGAGGGTTTTCTCGTGTCTAATAAAATTTTAATACAATCTCACAAGGGTGAGTATTCTGCTGGTTTTATTCGTGGTGGAATGGATTTATTAAATAGTAATCCAATGGAAAATGCTATTTACATAGTTGATCAGAATATTGCTCAACTATATGCAGACCGTCTAAAAAATATTCTTAATTCCAGAGTGTTAATCATTGAAGCTAGCGAAGAGAATAAATCTTTAAATAATTTTCCAAATTATATTAAGACATTAGTTGATTTGAATATTAGAAGAGGACAAATGCTAGTTGCTATTGGTGGTGGTATTATTCAAGATATTACTTGTTTTCTAGCCACAACATTGATGCGTGGATTGCCATGGATGTTTTATCCAACAACATTACTGGCGCAATCAGACTCATGTATTGGTTCTAAATCGTCTATCAACTCTGGCAATATAAAAAATATTTTAGGTACTTTTTCCCCGCCAAAGAGGATTGTGGTTGATGTTGATTTTTTACAAACACTAAAGAAAAAAGAGATATATTCTGGCATTGGGGAGATGATTAAAGTTCATGCAATTAATTCACCAGAGAGTTTTGATGAGATAGCGAGCTCGTACGATGAAATAATGGATGATTTCAATTTGATGGAGAAGTTTATTCATAAATCACTATTAATGAAAAAGAAATTAATCGAGGTAGATGAATTCGATACTGGACCACGTAATGTAATGAATTATGGGCATAGTTTTGGACATGCTATTGAGTCAGCAACTAATTTTGGCATACCTCATGGAATTGCAGTGACTATAGGTATGGATATAGCTAATTTTGTTGCTGCAGAGTTAGGAATCTCAAGTGCAAGTCATTTTGAGCGTATGCATGATGTACTAGATAAGAATTGCTCTACTTATCGACAAATTGACATTGATGTTGAGTTGTTATTGCAAGCCTTATCAAAGGATAAAAAGAATAGTTCAACGCAGTTAAAGTTGGTATTACCAGATAAAAATGGACATATTAAAATTAGACTTTATGATAATAATGACCAATTAAAAATAGCCCTTAAAAAATATTTTGAATTCTTTGGAAGAGTTAAATAACCATGAGTTCACTAGTTGTAGCTTCTCGGTCTTTTTCAAAACATCCAATTTTACGACAGGAAGTGTTGAAGCGCTATCCAAATGCAAAGTTTAATGATGATGGATTATCATTAAATGGAGATTCCTTGGTTGAATTTCTTAAAGGACATGAAAGAGCAATTACAGCATTAGAAGTTATTGATAGCTCTATATTGTCACGCTTACCTGATCTAAAAGTCATTGGAAAATATGGGGTTGGTCTTGACATGATTAACCTTCACGATATGAAGTATTTTAACGTAAAACTTGGTTGGACTGGAGGTATAAACAAAAGGTCTGTTTCTGAGTTAGTAATTTCATTTGCAGTGAATCTCTTGCATCGTGTGGCATTTGCAAACGCGGAAGTAAGAAGCGGTGAATGGTATCAAGTCAAGGGGAGTCAATTATCAGGTTGCACTTTTGGCATTGTAGGTTGTGGTCATATTGGAAAAGATTTGATCAAATTATTAAAACCTTTTGGATGTAATGTTTTAGTCCATGATATCTTGGACTTTAAAGAGTTTTATGAAGAAAATAATGTTACTTCGGTTAGCTTAGAAGAGTTGGTTCAACGAAGTGATGTTGTAACACTGCATTTACCATTAGATAACTCAACCAAGAATATTATGAATAAAGAGCGGCTTCAGATGTTAAAAGAAAATGCCGTGTTGATCAATCTTGCGCGTGGCGGGTTGATAGATGAGGTTGCTTTAAAACAAATATTGCTCGAGGGTGGAATTGCAGGTCTAGCACTTGATGTTTTTGCAGTTGAGCCACCTATTGATACGGAATTTGCATTAATGGATAATGTACTTATCACTCCTCATATCGGTGGCAGCACTGAGGAGGCAATTCTTGCGATGGGTATGGCTGCAATTGAAGGGCTAGAAAACGCAAAAAACGCTGACTTCTTTATTTGATTAAATATTTTAATAATATGCATTTTAGACAATATTTAGAATATGAATAGCTCTGTTTCTGTGGTCATGGCCACTCTCGGAGAACAGGATCTTTCATTAGTAATAAACAGCCTTCTTTCTAATTCTGTTGCACCTTTTGAGATATTAATTTGTATCCCAAATGAGTACTATTATAGAGTTGAAAGGTATGAGACCACCAACATAAGGGTTGTTAAAACCGATAAATGTGGTCAAGTTTATCAAAGATGTATAGGGTTCTCTGCTGCAAAGGGTCACTATATAATGCAAATTGATGATGATGTTATCCTGGATAGGTTTTGTATAGAAAGTCTGATTAGTGGAATAAGACTTATGGGAGATAAGACTGCCGCTTCTCCGACTCTATATTATAAAAATACAGACTACTCGGTTTATAAGTTGAATAGTAGTATTATAAAAAAAATGTATTATTGGATTATAAATGGTCGTAATGGCTATTCTCAAGGAAGTGTAACCAAAGCTGGGGTTTGTTTTGGTGTAGATCCAAGTATTTCTTCTGGTGATTATGTTTTATCTGAATGGCTGCCAGGAGGGTGTGTCATGCATACTAAAGATAATTTAATTCTAAAGAACTTTTTTCCATTCCCTGGGAAAGCTTTTTCTGAGGATTTAATACATTCGTGGCTTTTGAGAAAAAAAGGAATAGAGTTGTTTGTCTGTAGAAAAGGATTAGGGTATATAAATATAGAAGGTTCATCGCATACTGAAAATTTTTGTGTATTTATGAGATTAGTATTTTTAGATTTTCGCGCAAGGAAGTACTATGTGAAGATTAGCAGAAGGTCGAAATTAAGAATGTACATATATTATATGATACAAATTATATTATATTTTTTCCTACGTATAATGAGTTCATTTTCCAATAATAAGTAAATCCTAGTTAGAGCGCGTGCTTAACTTAACAATCTTACAAAAAATATTTATTTGGTCAATTGTAGTTGAACCACTTTTATTCTTTGTGTTTTCTGTACCAGTTACAGTAGGTTTATTTTCGATATCTATTGAATTATTGATGATAAGGCTTTTTGGAATCAGTGCAATAATATTATTAAAAATATGACATGTGAGTCGGTGAATGGCGTTTTTATTTTTTGCCACTCTTGGGTAAGTTAGTTAAGTGCTTAAAGTTAGGATAACGATCACATGGTGGATTTAGCTATAAATCAGAAACAGTCCTTTTTCCTTGAGAAATTGTTTGTTTTTTCTATTATATTTGAACCCTTACTATATTTTCAGTTGATAAATGTCAATGACATAGGAATAGGAACACATATCAGTCGTGTTCTACAGGTTTTGGTCATATTAGGTCTGTTAACAAGGGTAATTTTTAGTTCTAAAGGAATAGGTTTATTTTTTCCAGATTTTTTTTCAAACAAATTTAATTTTTTTTGGTTGTATTTTATTGCGGGAATTTTTTCAACCGTGATGGGGTATGGTGTTTGGGGCAATTATTTCATTTTTTCTGGTGACCTTATTGTTTCAAGGGTCGTTATTGAGGTTGTGATCTCCCTATACTATTTTTTCTATTTTGTCGTTTTTTCGTTATATTTTTTGAAATCGAATACGATGATTGATTATTTTTTTAAAATGTTTTACGCGATTTTCTTAGTATCAATAATGATAGGGGTGTTAGATTTAATCCTTCAATATTGTTTTACTTATGATTTAGTTTCAAGGCACTTGATTGATGCGGTAAATGTAGGGTTCCGATTTCATGGTTTGTTTGGTGAGCCTAGGGATGCTTATGGCGCTTTGATTCTGTTTGCTTCGGTTCTTGGTCTAAAAAGGTATAAGGAGGGGAGAGGATATTTTCGGCCAAGTAGTATCGGATTACTCATTGTTTTGGGTTTATTAACCTTCTCAGTGTCGGCAATATTGGGGATTATTTGCACGGGTATTCTTATTATAATATTTTCTTGTATAAAGTTTAATGCCAAGCAGAATGTAAAATTTTTTGCAGTTGTTTTCTTATTATTTTTTATCGGTGTGAGTTATATAAATAGTTCAAACAGGTTACTTATTTATATGGATGATTTTGTTTTTTTATATAAGCACTTAGAGGCACTTATTAGGTCACCTACTCAGTTTGGTCATGTTGGCCTGCTTTTGGGTCCACAAAGTGTAGATGTTTTTCCAATATTGGACATCTTAAGAGAGGTTAAGGGCTTTAATGTCTTTCAGTTTATTTGGGGCCACGGTATTGGTAGTGCCTCAGTACTTAATCAGAATTATATGTCTTTTATAGGGGTTTCAAATCCTCGGTCTAATATCATAAGGCTCTTATATGACAATGGTGTGATTGGTTCTTTATTGTTTTTGTGGATCTTTTTATCCCCTATGAAATTAATTGGTAGCTATAGAAAAGAGATTACAATTACTA
>Ga0209494_1000076_pt1 | contig 45223 bp, 38 predicted proteins | sample EN1Hudseemescosm_FD_184628 | JGI IMG/M metagenome (GOLD analysis project Ga0209494, IMG submission 184628) | Methane-oxidizing microbial communities from mesocosms in the Hudson Canyon - EN1B Hudson Canyon (SPAdes) (version 2) | ecosystem: Environmental > Aquatic > Marine > Cold seeps | place... | reverse complement strand
GCGACCTGGTTGCCGAGATCTACGCCACCGGTATTTCCGGAACCGAGGATTTCGGGGGCGACTACCCGGCCTTCGTGCCGATACTGGCCACCGGGGCCGATGCCTCGGCACCTCATCTCACCTGGGATGACAAGCCGCTACTCAGCGGCGAGGGAACGTTCTTCGAGATCGCCGGTGCGCATCGCCGCTACCAGCTACCGCTCTGCCGGACCGTGTTCCTGGGCGAGCCGCCCTCCGACATGCGTCGGGCCGAGAAGGCGGTGCTGGAGGGTCTGGACGCCGGGCTGGATGCGGCGAGGGCTGGCAACCGTGCCTGTGACGTGGCCAGAGCTTTCTTCTCCACCATGGAACGCGCCGGATTCCACAAGGAGGGGCGTTGCGGCTACCCGATCGGCATCAGCTACCCGCCCGACTGGGGGGAGCGCACCATCTCGTTCCGCGAGACCGACGAGACGGTGCTGGAGCCCGGAATGACCTTCCACTTCATGCCGGGCCTCTGGATGGACACGTGGGGCCTTGAGATCACCGAGAGCCTGGTCATCGCCGAGGACGGGCCCGGCGAGCCACTTGCCGACGTTGAGCGCGGCATCGTCGTGAAGGCCTGAGGATGGGTGCGCCACCGCCACTCGACCTGCGGGACCCGGGACTCCTGGACGGGGCGCTTGGGATCCTCGACGTCCTGATCGCCTACGACACGATCGCCCTCACCCCGAACCTGGACCTGATCCATGACTGCCGGGACCGGCTCGAGTCGCTCGGTGCCACCGTGGTCCTGACGCATGACGAGACGGGCACGAAGGCCAACCTGTTCGCCACGATCGGACCCGACGTGGCCGGAGGGGTGGTGCTGTCGGGCCATTCGGATGTGGTGCCGGTGGACGCCGCCGACTGGACGACGCCGCCGTTCAGCGCAGATCGCAGGGATGGCCGGGTCTACGGGCGGGGCACGGCTGACATGAAGGGGTTCATCTCCTGCGTACTGGCAATGGCCCCCGCCTTCGCCGAACTGGACCTGGAGCGGCCGATCCACGTGGCGCTCACCTTCGACGAGGAGGACGGCTTCCACGGGGCGCCGATCCTGCTGGCCGACCTCGTGGCCCGCGGGGTGAGACCTGCCGCGGCCATCATCGGCGAACCCACCGGCCTGCGGACCGTCGGCGCCCACAAGGGCTGCTACGAGTACCGGACCACCATCACCGGCCTGGACGGGCACAGCTCGGAGCCCGCCAGGGCGGTCAACGCCGTGCACCATGCCAGCCGTTGGATCAGCGGTCTGATGGGCCTGGCCGACGAGCTGGCCACACGGGCGCCCGACCCCAGCCCGTACAGCCCACCGTCGACGACGTTCAACGTGGGCACCATCGACGGGGGCCAGGGCCGTTGCGTGGTGGCCAACCGCTGTGCATTCGACTGGGAGATGCGACCCGTCCTGCGGGACGACGCCGACTTCGTGAAGGCCCGCATGGCCGACGTGGAGGCCGGGCTACTGGCTGAGATGCGCGCCGTGCACCCTGGAGCATCCATCCATACCGAGGTGGTGTGCGAGGTGGACGGCCTGGAGTGGCTTGAGACCTCCCCGGCGCTTGACCTCATGAGGGTGCTGCTGGCCGACGAGGTGTCGGCCAACGGTGGTGACCTACCGGTGGACGTCGTCGCGTACGGCACGGAGGCCGGCCTGTTTCAGGCGGCCGGGATTCCAGCCGTGCTCTGGGGGCCTGGCGACATCGGTGTGGCGCACCGTCCCGACGAGTACGTCGCGGTCGCCGACCTCGAGATATGTCTGGGGATGCTTTCCCGCCTCGGCGACCACATGTCTCGTTGAGGGACGGGTCGCTGAGGTGATGGAGGGACCGTTACTGGGTTCCGACGAGGCCTCGGCGTTCCATGCCGACGGGTTCGTTCCGGTCACCCGCTTGATTCCCGACGACGTGGTGGCCCCGCTGCGCGAACGGTTCGACCGGATCTTTCGCGGCGAGTTCGAGACCGGCATCGCGCCGGACGAGGTCAACTGGCAGGCGGTGAGCGGTGACCCGACCCTGACCCGTCAGGTCTGCAACGGGTGGCGTGCCGACCACCTGGTGGCGTCGATAGTGCTCTCGCCTGTTCTAGGCCATGCACTGGCTGCTCTGGCCGGTTGGTCCGGCGCCCGGATCATCCAGGACAACCTGTTGTGGAAGCCACCGGGTGCCCGGTCGGTGGGCTTCCACCGGGACAACGCCTATCTCGCCTGGTACCGACCGCAGGAAATGGTGACCTGCTGGATCGCCCTGGACGCGACCTCGGCGGATGGCGGGACGGTCGAGTTTGCCCGTGGCTCGCACCGTTGGGCGACCGGAGACGATCCGCCGATGGAGTTCCACGCGCCTGTGGACCATCGGGCGCCGATGGAGGCGGCGGCTGCCTCCGAAGGGGTGGTTCCGGACCAGGTTCCGGTCGAGGTGCCGGCGGGGGGCGGGTCCTTCCACCATGGGTGGACATGGCACGGCTCTGGTCCGAATCTGACCGACGTGCACCGCCGTGTCCTGGTGCTGCACTGCGCCAGCAGCGGGGCCCGGTTCAACCGCGAGGGCTTCGGCGTCGGCAACGGGCCCGTCTACAGCCGCTACGCGCACGACGGTGACGACGTGATGGACGAGGCCCACTTCCCGATCCTCTGGCGCGACGACGGCTACCGAACCCCCGGTCTAGACAGTCTCACGGATCCGTTATAGGCTCTCACTCTCAGTGGTAGGGCTCGTGTGGACGGGTCGGACCGGACGTCCAGGGCCGAACCGGCCGGGCAGGAACCAGGAGAACACCGATGACCCGCATGACCCCCAGCGAGGCCTTCGTCGAGACGTTGGTAGCCAACGGTGTCGACACCATCTTCGGCATCATGGGATCGGCGTTCATGGATGCCATGGACATCTTCGCCCCGGCCGGCATCACCCTCGTGCCGGTCGTGCACGAACAGGGCGCCGGCCACATGGCTGACGGCTTCGCACGGGTCAGCGGCCGACACGGCGTGGTCATAGGCCAGAACGGCCCCGGGATCTCGAACTGCGTGACGGCCATCGCCGGTGCCTTCTGGGCCCACAGCCCGGTGGTCATGATCACCCCCGAGACCGGGACCATGGGTCAGGGCCTGGGCGGCTTCCAGGAGGCCAACCAGCTCCCGATGTTCCAGGAGTTCGTGAAGTACCAGGGCCATGTCGCCAACGAGCACCGGATGGCCGAGATCACCGCCCGCTGCTTCGACCGGGCCATGTCGGAGATCGGCCCCACCCAGCTGAACATCCCCCGTGACCGCTTCTACGGCGAGATCGACGTCGAAATCGCCGAGCCGATGGTGCTGGACCGCGGTCCCGGTGGCGACGCCAGCCTCGACGAGGCGGCCGACCTGCTGGCCTCTGCCGAGTTCCCGGTCATGGTCTCCGGCGGCGGTGTGGTCATGGGAGACGCTGTGGCCGACGCCATTGCCCTGGCCGAGCGTCTGGGCTGCCCGGTGGTCAACAGCTACCTGCACAACGACTCGTTCCCCGCCAGCCACCCGCAGTGGTGCGGCCCGCTCGGCTACCAGGGCTCGAAGGCGGCCATGAAGCTCATAGCGCGTGCCGACGTGGTCCTGGCGCTCGGCACCCGGCTGGGTCCGTTCGGCACCCTGCCCCAACACGACATGGACTACTGGCCGGCGAACGCCAGGATCATCCAGGTGGACGCCGACCACAAGATGCTGGGCCTAGTCAAGAAGATCTCCGTTGGCATCTGCGGTGACGCCGGAGCAGCCGCCAGGGCCCTCAGCGACCGCCTCTCCACCCGGACCCTGGCCTGTGACGCCACCCGCGACGAGCGGGCCCGGGCCACCGCAGACGAGAAGCAGGCCTGGGAGGACGAGCTGGACGAGTGGACCCACGAGGTCGACGACTTCAGCATCGAGATGATCAAGGAAGCGATCGACGAGGAGGGCAACTGGCTGCACCCCCGCCAGGTGCTCCGCGAGCTCGAGAAGGCCATGCCCGCCCGTGTGATGGTCTCCACCGACATCGGCAACATCAACTCGGTGGCCAACAGCTATCTGCGCTTCGAGGAGCCCCGCTCCTTCTTCGCAGCCATGAGCTGGGGGAACTGCGGCTACGCCCTACCTACCATCATCGGTGCCAAGGCGGCGGCACCCGACCGACCGGCCGTCTCGTATGCAGGCGATGGCGCATGGGCAATGAGCATGGTGGAGACCATGACGGCCGTTCGCCACGGCATCCCCATCACGGCGGTGGTGTTCCACAACCGCCAGTGGGGCGCCGAGAAGAAGAACCAGGTCGACTTCTACGGTCGCCGGTTCGTGGCCGGTGAGCTGGATGGCGGCGAGGACTACTCCGAGATAGCGCGGGCCATGGGTGCCGACGGGGTCCGTGTGGACCAGTTGGACGAGGTCGGCCCGGCCCTCGAGGCGGCGATCGACGCCCAGATGAACGAGGGTCGGACCACCGTCATCGAGATCATGTGCACCAAGGAACTGGGCGACCCGTTCCGCAAGGACGCCCTATCCACGCCGGTACGCCACCTGGAGCAGTACTCCGACTTCGTCTGAGCGCCCGGTAGGGGGCGGCCCTCAGCCGTTACTGGCTACGGCAGGATCGTGGGACACGTCGTCGTGACCCAACTCACGGGTCCAGGCGGCGAACTCCAGGAGGATCCCGTCGGGGTCCCGGAAGTAGACCGACCGCACGAACACACCATCGTGGGTGTCGCGTGCCACGCCCCATTCGGAGTCGTCGTGGTTCATGACCTCCGAGCACTCCACCCCGGCGTCGCGGAGTCGCCCCACGTAGCCGTCGATGGCCTCGGCCGGCACGTGGAACGCCACGTGGTTCATGGAGCCGTGGGCCGACCTTATGGCTCCGCGGTCCGGCCGGTCGGCGGGCATGGCGATGCCCGGGGCGGCCGGCGGCGCGTCGGGGAACCAGAAGAAGGCCAGCGAGTTGCCGCCCCCACAGTCGAAGAAGAAGTGCTGGCCGGCGCCACCGCCCAACTGGATGGTCTTGATGAGCGGCATGCCCAGGATGCCCTCGTAGAAGGCGACCGTCGCCGCCATGTCCCGACACACCAGCGCCAGATGATTGACCCCACGGATCTCGAAGCCCTCGGTCACTGATCGATTCCCACCACCCGGCATCCGTTCGTCGGCCACGGGCGCACCCTAGGTGCGGTCCCGACACCCGGGATGGTCCGGGCCGACTGCCAGACTCGGATCTCTATTCGACCGGACCGGAGTTGCGCCATGACCACGCCCGAAGAACGACTCACCGACTTCGCCGGCAGGGTCGTCGTAGTGACCGGTGGCAGCCGTGGGCTGGGTAGGGCGATGGTCGAGGCGTTCGCAAGGTGCGGGGCCGACGTCGTGATAGCCAGCCGCAAGTTCGACGCCTGCGAGGCCCTGGCCTCCGAGGTGGCATCGGCAACGGGCCGGAGCGCCCTTCCCGTCGCCTGCCACGTGGGCGACTGGGACCAGTGCGACGCCCTCACCGAGGCCGTCTACGACACCTTCGGCAGGTGCGACGTGCTGGTCAACAACGCCGGGAGCTCGCCGCTCTACCCGTCGCTGGCCGAGGTCAGCGAGACCCTCTTCGACAAGACGCTGGCCGTGAACCTGCGAGGCACGTTCCGCCTCTCGGCCACGTTCGGAGAACGGATGGTGGAAGCAGGAGCTGGATCGATCATCAACGTGAGCTCCGTGTCGGCATCGGCTCCCACGCCCATCGAGGCGGTCTACGGGGCGGCCAAGGCAGGCGTGCACTCGCTGACCGAGTCCTTCGCCCGCGCCTACGGACCCTCGGTCCGTGTCAACTGCCTGCAGCCAGGGCCGTTCCTGACCGACATCTCGACGCACTGGCACGAAAGCGCCCACGAGATGTTCAGACGGAACCTCGCCCTGCAACGAGCCGGAGAGGTCGACGAGATCGTCGGAGCCGCGCTGTACCTGGCGAGCGACGCCTCGTCGTTCACCACCGGTTCAGTCATAAAGGTCGACGGCGGCGCCGTCTACGGCACCGGCTGAACCCGATCGGCTGGGGGTTTTCCTACAGGCCCGTCGGGCGGCAGACTGCGCCGGTCCGGCCACCTTTCGGTGACGACGCCGGGTGTGGTCATTGGGAGGAGGACCCAACGTGACGAACATCGGTCGGCCGGCAGAAGGCCAGAACCAGTGGTACCCGTTCATGGACCGGCCCGCCCCATCCATCGTGGACGGAGTGATGCAGAACCCACCGGTGGTGCCCGTCAACGACGTGGCACCGCTCCCGTCTTCGGCCCGCTTCGTGGTGGTGGGTGCCGGCATCCACGGCATGTCCACGGCGTACCACCTGGCCATGGAACTGGAACGCACGGGGAAGGGCACCGGCTCCGACGTCGTCCTCATCGACAAGGCCGGTCCGGGCGCCGGGGCGACCGGCCTGGCCTGCGGCTGCGTACGGAATTTCTACATGACCGGCCCACTGCACGCCATCCTGCGGGCCAGCGTCGAGGTGTGGGAGTCCGACCCCGTCAACTTCGGATTCCAGCAGGTCGGCTACGTGTCGATCGGCGAGGAGAACCAGGTCGAGGACTACGTGCGGCTCAACGAGTCACAGATCGCCAGCGGGTATCCCTCGGACCTCTACACGGGTGCTGACGCCCACCGGTTCCTCAAGGGACTGTGGCCCGACTTCAAGACCGAGAACTGTGACGTGGCCCTGCACGAGCACCGGTCCGGCTATGCCGGCACCCACATGGTCATGTGGGGCCTGGACCAGAAGTGCCGGCAGTTCGGTGTGCAGCGGGTCTACGGCGTGGCGGTCACCGGTTACGACCTGGACGCCTCGGGGTCGGTCGCCGCCGTGGAGACGACCGCGGGCCGGATCCAGTGCGAGCAGGTGGTGGTGGGTGCCGGCGCGTGGACGCCGAAGCACTGGGAGTGGCTGGGCGGTCCGTCAAACCTGGACGTCACCTACCCAGATGGCCATATCGAGGTGGACATGGCCATGTGGACCTACTGGCGCCTGCTGGAGGGCGAGGTGTTCCTGCCGCCGGGCGTCGACTATCGCACCGCCGACGGGCGGGACGGTCCCGTGCTGCACGTAGAGCTGATGAACACGCCGGTCTACGGACGTGACGGCGAGATGATCCAGGACCACGTCTACACGTACACCAGGTACGCCGCCGAACGCGTGGGTGCACCGGGTCTGCAGGGCGGCACCATCCCGATCCGAATGGGGTCCGAGGCCGAGGTGGACCCGTACGGACACCTCAGCGACGCCTACCAGGCCGACGACTGGTTCCCCGAGTACTACTGCCGGACCCTCGGAATGCTCTTCGAACGGTTCGAGGACCTGGAGCCGTACTTCAAGCAGCGCCGCAACGGCGGCATCGGCGCCTTCACCCCTGACAACGTGCCGATCTTCGACCACGTGGCCGACAACGCCTTCGTCATCGCAGACTCCAACCACGGGTTCAAGATGATCGGCGTGGGGAAGCTGACCGCCTCGATGCTGGTCCACGGGGAGAAGCCCTCCGAGCTGCGACCGTTCACGCTGGGGCGCTATGCCGACGGCACGACGTTCGGGGACCGCAACTCCAACTGTCCCTGGGTCTGACGGCGGGCGGGTCACCACGCCGGACGGGATCGCCACGGGGACGGCTGTCCTAGAGTCCCAACCGATGAGCGGTCCCGACGTTCCAGCCCAGCTGGCCGACGAGCTCCGGGACCTGTTGGGTCCCGGTGGCTGGTTGGACCCGGCCGATGCGCCCGGCCTGACCATCGACTGGAGGGGCGCCTACTCCGGCACCCCGATCCTCATAGCGAGGCCCGGCACGGTCGCCGAGGTGCAGGCCGTCGTGCGTGCGAGTGGCCGGGCCGGCGTGGCCGTGGTCACCCAGGGTGGGCACACTTCGTTGTCCGGTGGGTCGGTGCCGACCAGCGACAGACCCTCGGTGCTGCTCTCCACCTCGCGCCTGGACAGGGTCCTTTCGGTGGACCCGGCACGGTTCACCATCACCGCAGAGGCCGGCTGCACCATCGAACAGGTCCAGCAGGCGGCGGCGGGGGTGGATCGGCAACTGGGCATGGACTGGGGGGCACGGGGGACGGCGACCGTCGGTGGGGCGGTCTCGACCAACGCCGGAGGCCTGAACGTCCTGCGCTACGGGTCCACCCGGGAGAACGTGCTGGGCCTCAGCGCCGTGCTGGCCGACGGCCAGGTGTTCGACGGGCTACGGGCGCTGCGGAAGGACAACACCGGCTACGACCTCAAGCACCTCTTCATAGGAGGGGAGGGGTCGCTCGGCGTGGTGACGGCGGTGGTGCTCAAGCTGTATCCCCGCCAGGACCACCACCGGTCGATGTTCGCCGCCATCTCCGACCTGGAGCAGGTGAACGACCTCTACGGCCGGGCGTGTGCGATCGACCACGGTGGGTTGACCGCCTTCGAACTGGTCCCCGAGATGGGGCTGGCCGCAGCGGTCGCGGAGATCGGCGTTGCCCGACCGATTACGACGGTGTCCGACTGGTACCTACTGGCCCGGTTCAGCGGCAGCGTCCCCGTGGACGACAAGGTCACCCGGTTCCTGGGCGAGGCGGTGGAGGCCGGGCTGCTGCTGGACGCCGTAGTGGCCGATACGGCCGCCCAGGAGGAGAACCTGTGGCGGCTGCGCGACGAACTTCCCCCGGAGACCCTCATCGACTGCAAGGGAGCCAAGTTCGACGCCGCCGTGCCGATCGATCGGATCGTCGATCTCCAGCTTGGCGTCGAGGCCATCGCCGGTGAGATCTGCGGGCCCGACGCCGTCGTCTTCTCGTTCGGCCACCTCGGCGACGGCAACCTCCACGTATACGTGCTTCCGTCCCTGGACAGGGGCGGACGCCTGGCACCCGAGCTGGTGGCGGCGACCACGGCGGCCGTGGACGACCTGATCTGGGGCCTCGGTGGGACCATCAGCGCCGAGCACGGGGTGGGCCAGGACCTGCTGGTCCGGCTGGCCGGGCAGAAGTCGGAGGTGGAGCTGGACCTGATGCGGCGTCTCAAGAAGGCACTCGACCCCGACGACATGTTCAACCCGGGGCGTGGCGCGCACTGCGTCGTCGCCGTGCCCGTCCACCCCGAGGGAGGTGCCCACCCATGAGCGTCGGACGCGTCCGGCCCGCCGTGGCCGCCATGGCCAGCTACCAGCCGGGGAAGTCTTCAGCACAGGCCGAGGACGAGCACGGGATAACCGACGCCATCAAGTTGGCGTCCAACGAGAACCCGTACCCGCCCGTGCCGGCCGTCGTAGCGGCCATTGCCGCCGCCGCCGGGGACGTGAACCGGTACGGCGACCACCGGGCAGCGGATCTCCGAACGGCCATCGCCGGCTGGTTGGAAGTCGACGTTGACCGGGTGGCGGCCGGCTGCGGGTCCGTGGGCCTCCTCCAGCAGCTCCTGCTGGCCTACGTGGACCCGGGCGACGAGGTCGTCTACCCGTGGCCCTCGTTCGAGGCCTACCCCATCGACGTGCAGCTGACCGGTGGGGTGGAGGTGACGGTGCCTCTGGTGGACCACACCTTCGACCTGGAGGTGGTGGCCGGGGCGGTCACCGATCGGACGAAGCTGGTGCTGTTGGCCAACCCCAACAACCCGACCGGCACGGCGGTCCACGTGGACCAGCTCCGCCGCCTGGTCGAGCAGGTTCCCGACGACGTACTGGTCGTGGTGGACGAGGCCTACCGGGAGTTCGTGACCGCAGACCTCGGCGATCCGATAGCCGACCTGCAACCCGACCATCCGAACGTGGTCGTGCTGCGGACCTTCTCCAAGGCGTTCGGCCTGGCCGCCCTCCGGACCGGCTACGCGGTGGCCGAACCGTCCGTGGTCGTCGAGCTGGACAAGGTCCTGATCGCCTTTGCGGTGAACCACCTCGCCCAGGTGGCCTCGCTGGCTGCGATCGCGGCCCGTGACGAGGTGCAGACGGTGGTCGATCGGATCACCGTCGAGCGGGACCGGGTGGTGGCGGCCCTGCGGGCCGACGGTTGGGACCTCCCCGACGCCCATGCCAACTTCGTGTACCTGCCACTCGGGTCGCAGACCGACGTGGTCTTCCCCGAGATGGAGAAGCGGGGCGTGGTGGTCCGGCCGTTCCCCGGCGTGGGGATGCGGGTCACGATCGGGACACCGGCGCAGAACGACCGCTTCCTGGCCACGCTCGCCGAGGTGACCGCCGGTTCGTAGGCTGGCCTCGAGCAGAAGGAGCACCCATGAGCAGACTGCAGCTGGCCATCGACGTCGGAGACCTCGACGAGGCCATCGACTTCTATTCCTCGATGTTCGGAACCGGCCCGGTCAAGGTGCGGCCCGGCTACGCCAACTTCGCCATCGAGGAGCCACCGCTGAAGCTGGTGCTGTTCGAGAAGCCCGGCGCCGGTGGCACCATCAACCACCTGGGCGTCGAGGTCGGCACCGCCGCCGAGGTGGTGGCCGCCGAGGCCCGTCTGGCCGACGCCGGCCTGGAGACCACGGGCGTCGACGACACCGAATGCTGCTACGCCGAGAAGACCGAGACATGGCTTGAGGCCCCTGACAACCTCCGCTGGGAGTGGTACGTCAAGACGGCTGACTCCGACCAGATGGCCAGTGTCGTGGTCGGGCGGCACGCCACCCCGGAATCCGATACGACCTGCTGCGGCTGAGGCGGCCGCCAGCGCCGCCTACTGGATGGCCCTCAGCGAGCCGCCTTCCACTGGCAGCGCTGCTCCGGTGATCGACCGGGCCGACTCGGAGCAGAGGAAGGCCACGACCCGTCCGAAGTCGTCGGGGTCGCCGAGACGGCGCACCGGCACGCCGGCCGCCACCGCCTCCAGGTCGTCGTAGATCTCGGCCAGGCGATCCGTCGCGTGCGGGCCGGGTTGGACCGAGTTGACGGTCACACCGTCGGGTGCCACCTCGGTAGCCATTGTTTTGAGGAAGCCGGTCAGGCCGGCACGGGCCGTGGTCGACGGGATAAGCACCGGGCTGGGCTCGCGGACGGTGGACGAGGTGATGGCAACCACCCGTCCCCAACCGCGGTCCTGCATGGTCGGGACCAGCTCCCTACACATCTGGATCGTGGACAGCAGGTTCAGCTGGAGGGCCAGGGAGTAGGTCTCGAGGTCCGTGGAGGCGAAGCCCCCCGGCGGTGGGCCGCCGGCGTTGGCAACCAGGATGTCGACCTGGCCCAGGGCAGCGCTGACCTCGGCCAGCATGGCGTCGATCGACGGGCCGTCCGACAGGTCTGCCGTGGCGGTGATCGGGTCGCCGTCGACGGTGGCCACGGCTGCGGCCAACTTCTGGGCCGAACGCGAAACGAGGGCCACCCGGACGCCCTCGGCAGCCAGCGCCCGTGCCGTCGCCAGACCCAGGCCACTGGAGGCACCGGTGATCAGGGCCGTCTTCCCCGAAAGTCCCAGGTCCACAGGTCGCTCCTCAGTCCAGCCGACGGTCGGCGGTGGATGTTGACGGTAGTCCGGTGGTGCCGCGGCGTCGCCGTCCGGCTGGCGCGGCTGGCAGGCTGTCGGGATGCGTGACACCGAGGGGATGAGCTGGTGGCTGTTCCTGGCCTGCGCCCTGTTCTTTGTCGCCGGGTCGATCCGGCTCGGTGACTTGCTGTTCACCATCGGCTCGTTGCTCTTCCTTGGCGCCTGCGTGCTGTTCCTGGCTGGGCGTGGACGCCCGAACCGGAGATAGGACCGGTTGGCGACATGACCGGACGGACCGGGGGTCGGCTCCTCGTCGACTGCCTGTTGGCCCAGGGGGCCGACACGGCATTCGGTGTGCCGGGTGAGAGCTACCTGGCGGTGTTGGACGCCTTCCACGATGTCGAGGACCGGCTCCGGTTCGTGACGTGTCGCCAGGAGGGCGGCGCCGCCTACATGGCCGAGGCATGGGGACGCCTCACCGGCCGGCCGGGGATCTGCTTCGTGACGCGGGGGCCGGGCGCGACGAACGCCTCCATCGGGGTGCACACAGCCGACCAGGGCTCCACGCCGATGATCCTGTTCGTGGGTCAGGTAGGTCGGCCCCATCGCGGTCTGGAGGCCTTTCAGGAGATCGAGTACACCTCCTTCTTCGACGACCTGGCCAAGTGGGTGGTCGAGGTGGACTCGGCCGACGACCTCCCGAGGGTCGTCGAGGCGGCATTCACGGTGGCCATGTCCGGCCGACCGGGCCCGGTGGTGGTGTCGCTACCCGAAGACGTCCTGCAAGAGGCGGCCACCACGGAACCCGGACCACCGGTCAAGGTCGATGAGCGGTCTCCATCGGTTGGGGACGTCGACGCGGTGCACGCCGTGCTGGCCACTGCCGATCGACCCGTGCTCCTGGTCGGCGGTGGTGGTTGGACCACTACGGGACGCATGGCGCTGCGCGACCTCGCAACCCGGTTCGACCTGCCGGTGGTGGTTACCTTCAGGCGCCACGACCTGTTCGACAACACCGACGACCGGTACGTCGGCGAAGCGGGCGTGGGCATGCCGCCAGCCGTACGGGAGACGCTGGTGGATGCCGACGTGATCCTGGCGATCGGCGCCCGGTTCGGGGAGATGACCACCGGGGCATACAGCCTGTTCGGGACCGACGGGACTGCGAACGACGACCAGCGGATCGTCCACGTACACGCCTCGGCCTTCGAGTTCGGCAAGGTGGTGGCTGCCGATGTGACGGTCAACGCCGGCCCCAACACAGCCTGCCGTGCCCTGGCCGCCATGCAGCCGGTGGCAATCGACCGTCGGACCGATTGGCGGGTCCAGCGCCGGGCCGCCTTCATGGCGACCCTGGACTGCCCGCCGCAACTGGGCGACCTGGACATGGGTGAGGTGACGGCCTGGCTACGAGATCGCCTTCCGCCCGACGTGGTGGTCACCAACGGAGCCGGGAACTTCTCGACCTGGCCCAACAAGTTCCTCCTATACGGGTCGGACGCCAGGCTGCTGGCACCGCAGAACGGGACGATGGGCTACGGGTTGCCGGCCGCTGTGGCTGCCAAGCTCGCCGATCCGGACCGGACGGTCGTCTGCTTCGCCGGCGATGGCGACATCCAGATGAACCTCCAGGAGCTGGGCACAGCCATGCAGGCCAATGCCCGGCCCATCGTGCTGTTGGTCGACAACTCCTCGTGGGGAACCATCCGCATGCACCAGGAGTTGCACCACCCGGGAAGGGTCTCGGCCACGGACCTCGTCAACCCGGACTTCGTGGCCCTGGCCGGCGCCTACGGCATGCACGCCGAACGGGTGACGAGGACCGAGGGGTTTGCCCCGGCCTTCGAGCGGGCCATGGCTTCGCCCACCGGAGCCCTGCTGCACCTGGTGACGACGATCGACCAGCTGAACCCCCGCCTGACCGTCGAGGCGGCCCGGGGGGAGAAGGGTGCAGCCACGCCGTGAGTCCGCCATCGTTGTCGAGGCTGCCGGCTGTTGCTCCGGTGTCGTCGATCCTCGACGCCTACCACGAGGACGGTGGGGTGGTGGTCGAGGGAATGGTCGACCGACCCATCGTCGAAGCACTTCGCACCGCTGCGGATCGGTTTGCCACGACCGTCCAACCGGGAGGTGCCGACCAGGGCCTCGGAGCGGATGGGAAGTCCTTCGTGGGGAACAGTACCGTCCGGTTTTCGAGCCTCGGAATGCTCAGTTCTGCGTACTTCGACTTGCTCGACAACCCGCTGTACGCGGCGCTTGCTGATGCCGTTCTCCTACCCAACTGTGGGTCTTACTGGGTCAACACCGCGCAGGTCATGTACATCGGTCCGGGGGAACCAGCCCAGGCGCTGCACCGCGATGCCGACAATTGGTTTCAGCACATGTCGGCAACATGGCCCGACACCCCCGAGGTGACGATCAGCGCCATGATCGGTCTGGAGGAGGTCACAGAGGAACTGGGTGCCACCCGTGCCGTTCCCGGAAGCCACCGGTGGCTGGATCTCAAGGCGTCTGACCTCGATGAGGAGTCAGTGCCGGCGGAGCTGGGTCCTGGCGATGCGTTCGTCTACTCCGGCAAGGTCCTGCACGGGGGAGGCGCCAATCTGACCCCGGACCGATGGCGTAGGGCCCTACACCTCAGTTTCGTTGTCGGGTGGCTGACCCCTGAGGAGGCCCATCCCCTCGACCACACGGCGGACGAGCTGGCGGGACGCTCCACCAGGGTCCAGAGGCTGCTGGGCCAACGTTCCTACGACCCCCGCCCGCACGAAGGGGGCGGCCTGTGGCTCCGTCATGTGCGGCCGATCGAGGATCAGGCCTGACCCCGGCCCTCGTCGATCACACCGGTTTCGTCTGTCCATGCGGGGCGGCCGTCGACCCACGTCCCGATGACAGACACGTCCGGGAGCCTCTCGGTGGCGACGGTGAACGGATCGGTGTCCAGGATCGCCAAGTCGGCCAGGCAACCCGGCGTGAGTGATCCCACGTCGTCGCGGCGAAGGGCATGGGCTCCGCCCCGGGTGTATCCCTCGAACGCCATTCGGCGGGTGATCCGGCAGGCCCCGCCCAGGACTCGGCCAGCTGCAGTGATCCGGGTCTCGGCTGCCCAACAGGCCAGCAGCACGTCCGGGCTGGTCACCGGGGCGTCCGACGAGAGGACCACCGGCAGGCCGGCGTCGGCGATCAGGCCCGAGGGGTACATGCGGTCGGCCAGGTCCGGGTGGTCCTGCCGTACGCCCTCGCCGAACAGGTGGACAAAGGTGGGTTGGGGTACCGGGACTACTCCGAGGCGCCGCATCGCCACGAGTTGCTCGTCGGTGGGGAATCCACAGTGCTCGATGCGGTGGCGCAGCCCCGGGTCGGGAGGAAGGCGATCCAGGGCATCCAGTACCAGTTGGATGGCGTCGGGCCCCTGGGCATGCGTGGCGGTCTGCAGGCCGGTAGCCGCCGAGGCGGCCAGCAGGTCCTCCAGTCGGCCAGCCTCGTGGTACAGGTAGCCGTGCGTGGTGCCGCAACCACACGGCAGGTAGGCGGTGCCGCCGGTCAGGGCCCCATCTGCGTAGTGCTTGACGCCACCGAAGGCCAGGAGGTCGTCGCCCAGTCGGGAGTCGAGGCCCAGGCGGCGGAGGGCAGCGACGTGGCTGGAGAGCACGTACATGGTGACGCGGAGCCGGAGTCGACCGGTGTCGCGGGCGGCGAGGAAGGCCCGCATCTCGCGTTCGGTCACCTGGCAGTCGCCGACGGAGGTGATCCCGGCGGCGAGGAACTCCTCCTGGGCGGCATCCAGCATCAGGGCCAGGTCCTCGGGCTGGTCCGAAAGGTGGAGGTTCGGTCCGTGGTTGCCGACCTTCACCCCGCCCTCGCCGGTGAGGAGGTCGCAGGCGGAGTCGAAAACACGGCCGTCCGGCCGTCCGGCGCTGTCGCGGCCGATCATGCCGCCGATGGGGGTCTGGGTGTCGGCTGTGATCCCCGCTTCGGCTAGGCCGTGGGAGTTGACGGAGAAGCCGTGCCCGCTGACGTGCATGACCATGACGGTCCGGTCGTCTGCCACCCGGTCCAGCTCAGCCGCCGTCGGATGCCGGCCTTCGACGAGTCTGTGGTGGTCGTAGCCGAAGCCGCGAACGGGCCCGGTCTGGGCCTCCAGGTGTGCATGCTCGCGCATCAGCTTCACCACCTCGTCGGCACTGGAGGCCATGGACAGGTCGGCCCAGCTCCCGCACTGTCCGTGCATCAGGGGATGGGTATGGGCATCGACGAACCCCGGTAGCAGGCAGCCCCCGTCCAGGTCCATGATGTTGGCGTTACCCATGGCGCGGGCGCCATCCAGGCTCCCGACATGCGTGATCCGACGACCGTCGAGGCGTATCGCCTCGGCGGTGGCGGTGTCACCGACGGCCATCGGATGGATGCTCCCCCCGGTGAGGATCACCCCACCCCCCGTCATCTAGCGCCCCCGTGACCAGAGTCCCGGGAAGCACGGCGGGCGGATAGCGCCACGGCTATGCGACCGGCGACCGCAGCGTTGTCGCGCACCAGCGCCATGTTGGCCTCCTGGCTCCGGCCGTCGGTGGCCGCAGCGACGTGCGTGAGCAGGAACGGGGTTACTTCGCGGCCCCGTATCCCCCGGGTGGCAGCGGCGGCGAGGCCTGATTCAATCGCTGTCGCGATCATGTCGCGATCCAACTCGTGCCCGGCAGGAATCGGGTTCGCCACCACGGCACCTGTGGTGAGGCCGCAACCCCAATGGGCCTCCAGGATGGCGGCGGTGCGTGCAACGTCGTCGGACCTTGTGCCCACCGTCAGGTCTGTGCCGCGGGTCCAGAACTCGGGCAGTACGTCGACACCCTGGCCTATCACCGGCACCCCGAGTGTCTCCAAGGCCTCAACGGTTCGGGCCACGTCCAGCACGGCCTTGGGGCCGCTGCATACCACCGCCACCGGGATCGTTCCCAGCGCCGTCAGGTCGGCTGACACGTCATGGTCGCCGCCTCGGTGGACCCCGCCGATCCCGCCCGTGGCGAATACCCGGATGCCGACCAGGTCAGCGGCGTGCATGGTGGCCGCCACGGTCGTGCCGCCCAGCCCACCACCGGACAGCACCCAGCCGAGGTCGCGGAGGCTCACCTTGGCCACCTCCTCGGCCACGCCCAGCCTCTCGACCTCGTCGCCGGTCAGGCCGACGCGGAGGGCCCCGTCGACCACGGCAATCGTCGCCGGCACCGCAGCCACCTCCCGAACCGCCGCCTCGCAGGCCATGGCCGTCGAGACGTTGTCCGGATAGGGCATCCCGTGGCTGATGATCGTGGACTCCAGGGCCACGACGGGGCGGCCCGCGGCCAGCGCCTCGGACACGTCGTCGGCCACCACGAGGCGTCCAGATATCAGATTCCCGTCCATCATCACCCCAGTCTGGCCGTTGGATCGGGTGGACCGAGAGGTCGGGAACCGGGTCGGGCGGTCGGGGCTGGGAGGGACCGCCGGTAGAATCAACGAGTCCACACATGCGGGAGGCACCTTGGTGGCAACCACCTCGAAGTCCAGCACACCGGCAGCGACCGGAATCGTGAAGTCGGTCGAGTCCAACGACCTCGGCTCGGTCCTGAGCTTCGGCGACTCGTCCACCACGACGACCCTCGTCGTCGAGGCCAGACCCAACATCGTTGGTGCCGAGCGACGGCTGAAGGCCTTCCACGACGTCTACTCGGTGGTTGTCAGGGCCGACTCGGACGACATCTCCGCCGAGCTCTACGGTGTGAACCACAACGGAGAGGTGCATCGACCGGTGCCGATCGCCGATGCCCTCGGGCTGTGGGAGCTTGGCGTGCCGATCCGTGTGGAGCGGTCTGCCGCCTGATCGTCCGCCGCCTGAGTTGGCTCAGGCGCTCTTGGCCGCCCGGAACCGGGCAGGCGTCTCGCCGATCAGGCGTCCGAACAGGCGGGTCAGGTTTGCCTGGTCCGAGAACCCGCATTCGGCAGCGATGTCGGCGATCGAGCGGTCGGTGTCGACCAAGAGGTCGGCTGCACGGTCCACCCGGACGCGCAGCACGTACTGCGTCGCGGTGAGGCCGAACACCTTCTTCATCCGACGTTCCAGCTGGCCCTCCGAGCAGCCGGCGGCCGCTGCCAGGTCGGCCACCTTGAGGGCCCCGCCGGCCTGGGCCTGGACCAGCTCCACAACACGGGTCAGCGACTCCAGGGCGATGCCCTCGTCGCTGGGCGTCTCCAGGTCGCGGCTGACGCTGACCAGGCCGACCACCTCGCTGTCGCGCACGACCGGGAGTTTCGTGGTCAGGTACCAGCCGGTGGAACCATCGGGGCGTCTAATCAGCTCCAACTCGTCGCGGAGTGCCTCGCCGTCGGCGAACACCTGGCGGTCCTGTTCCTCGTAGCGCCCGGCAAGGGGAGCGGGGAACAGGTCGACAGCACGGGCCCCCAGGACGTCGCGCCGGTCCGTCCGGCCTGAGCGCCGCACGAAGGCATGGTTGACGGCCACGTACCGGTCGTCCGGGCCCTTCCAGCAGAACATCACGTTTGGGAGGGCGTCGAACAACTCGAGCAGTTCCGGAGGGCAGCCGTGGTCCGATGGGCCGCCCGGCGGGGTGTCCACCGTCGATTTGTCCGAAATCGGGTTCATGTGCGCGCGGATCGTACAAGACTCCCAACGGTCCGATCCCGACTATGTAGGCATGGTCATGACCCGAGAGCGACGCCGTTCCTCCGAAGGAGGTGAACCCGTTCCAGGTGCCACTGCCCCGGCCTCGGACGGGGCGGGCAGGCATGTCGATCCGGACGCCCTGGCCGAGGACGCCGTGGCGGTGGTGGCCCGCTGGTTGACCGAGGCCCACTCGACCGAGACGCCCACCGAGCGCCGTTCGACCGACCGGATGCGGGCGATCATCGCCGATCCGGGCGGCATCGGATTCACGATGCGGTTCGTGGACCGGGTCGCCCGACACCGCCAGGACGTGCTCGCCGCCGAGCAGCTGGTCCGCCTTGTCACCGACCGGGGCCTGCCGGGCTTCCTGGGCCCCATGGACCGGCTGATGCTCCAGGCGGGGGCCCGGTTGGCGCCGGCTCTGCCCCGGCTGGTCATGCCGCTGGCCCGTCGTCGGCTCCGCCAACTGGTTGGCCACATGGTGGTGGACGCCGCTCCGGATTCGATGCACGACCACCTGTCCCGGCGTCGGGCCGATGGCTACGCCATGAATGTGAACCTCCTGGGCGAGGCCGTTCTCGGCGAGGGCGAGGCCTCCCGTCGCTTCGAACGCACCCTTGAACTGATTCGGGATCCGGCAGTCGACTACGTCTCGGTGAAGGTCTCGGCCATCGCCAGCCAGCTCAACATGTGGGCCTTTGACCACACCCTGGAACGCATCAAGGACCGACTCCGGGTCCTGTACCGGGCGGCTGCGGCAGCCCCCACGGAGGCCGGTCGGACCACCTTCTTGAACCTCGACATGGAGGAGCACCGGGACCTGGAGGTCACCCTCCGGGCGTTCATGGAGTTGCTGGACGAACCCGACCTGAGGGACCTGGACGCTGGAATCGTGCTGCAGGCCTACCTGCCTGACGCCTTCGGGGCCCTTCAGCGCATCACGGCGTGGGCCTGTGCACGGTCCAGCGCCGGCGGGGGAGAGGTGAAGGTCAGACTGGTCAAGGGAGCCAACCTGTCAATGGAGATGGTTGACGCGTCGATGCACGGTTGGGTGCTGGCGCCCTACGGGACCAAGGCCGAGGTGGACGCCAACTACAAGCGGTGCGTGGACTGGGCCCTGCGACCCATCCACGCCCGCTCCGTCCGTATCGGCCTCGCCAGCCACAACCTGTTCGACGTGGCCTGGGCCCACCTCCTGGCTGAGGCACGCGGCGTGGCCGACAGGGTGGAGTTCGAGATGCTCCAGGGCATGGCGCCCTCCCAGGCCCGCGTGGTCCGAGCCGAGGCCGGGGGCCTGCTCCTCTATACGCCGACCGTGGGACGCGACGACTTCGACGTCGCCGTCAGCTATCTCTTCCGCCGGTTGGAGGAGAACAGTTCCGAGGAGAACTTCCTCCACTACCTGTTCACCCTGCGGCCGGGCACGCCGGACTTCGAGGAGCAGGCCGTGTGCTTCCGTGCAGCGGTGGCCGGCCGTTGGAAGGTGGGCGACCTGCCCCGCCGCGAGGTCGAGGTGCCGCCCGGGGGTGGTGGACGGTTCCGGAACCAGCCCGACGGCGATCCGACGCTTCCGGCCACCCGCCGCCGGCTGGAGGTGCTGACCGCAAGGGCGTTCGAGCCGGTACGGGCCACGCTGACCTCGACGATCGACGGGATCGATGCCGAGGTGGCCACGGCCCGTGTCGCCCAGGCTGAGTGGGGCGCACGTGGAGCCTCCGAGAGGTGCGAGGTGCTGCAGCGCGTGGCCGACGAGCTCGTGGCCCGACACGACGACCTGCTCCTGGCCATGATGCACGAGGCATCTAAGACGGTGGCCGAGGCGGACCCGGAGATCGGAGAGGCGGTCGACTTCGCCCGCTGGTACGCCGACCGTGCGACGGAGCTGGAGCGCATCGACGGCGCGGAGTTCACGCCGCTGGGGGTGGTGGCCGTAATACCCCCGTGGAACTTCCCGGTGGCCATACCTGCGGGCGGGACGCTGGCTGCGCTGGCTGCCGGCAACGCCGTGGTGTTCAAGCCGGCTCCAGAGACGCCCCGTTGCGCCGAGTTGGTGGCGGAGGCCTGCTGGGCCGCCGGCGTACCGCCCGACGTGCTGAGGTTCGTCCGTACCCCCGATGACGAGGTTGGCCGGCGGCTGGTGACCACGGTCGACGGTGTGATCCTGACGGGCTCGTATGAGACGGCCGACCTGTTCCGCTGCTGGGACCCGAACATGAGGCTCTTCGCCGAGGCCAGTGGCAAGAACGCTCTGGTCGTGACCCCTCAGGCCGACATGGATCTGGCGGCCGCCGACCTGGTGCTCTCGGCGTTCGGCCACCAGGGCCAGAAGTGCTCAGCTGCCAGCCTGGGGATCCTCGTGGGTCCGGTGGCCACCGACGAGCGGTTCCTGAGACAGCTGGTCGATGCGGCAACCTCCCTGCACATCGGTCCCGCCACCGATCCCGCCACCATGTTCGGCCCCCTCGTGGCCCCGGCAGCCGGCAAGCTGCTTGATGCCCTGACCGTGCTGGCCCCCGGCGAGGAGTGGTTGCTCGAGCCGCGACGCCTGGATGCCGATGGACGGGTGTGGACGCCGGGGATCAAGGCCGGAGTGCGTGCCGGTTCGCAGTTCCATCGCACCGAGTACTTCGGACCGGTCCTGGGCTTGGTAGCCGTCGACACCCTGGAGGAGGCCATCGAGGTCCAGAACGCCGTGGACTACGGGCTGACCGGGGGCATCCACTCCCTGGACCCGGTCGAGGTGGATGCCTGGCTGGAGGCCGTCGAGGTGGGGAACGCCTACGTCAACAGGGCCATCACCGGTGCCATCGTGCAGCGCCAGCCGTTCGGGGGCTGGAAGAGGTCGTCGGCCGGGGTGGGTGCCAAGGCCGGCGGTCCCGACTACCTCCTGCAGCTCGGCACGTGGTCGCCGTCGACGGATCTCTCCGAGGTGGACGCAGCCGAGATGGCCATCGCCGACGACGGTTGGTGGGAGGACCACTACGGGATTCCGCACGACCCGACGGGCCTGTTCTGCGAGGTGAACGTGCTTCGCTACCGGCCCCTCCCGGATCTGGTAGTGCGGGTCGGGCCCGGTGCGACGACCGCAGAGGTGGACCGGGTGCTGGCGGCGTCGACGCGCTGTGGGGTGGTGCCGCTCGTGAGTCGGGCCACCGTCGATGACGACGCCACCTTCGCTGGCACGCTGACCGCCCACAGGTTCGGCCGGGTCCGTGCGGTGGGCTTCGTGTCCGAGTTGATCCGCCGGGCGGCCATTGCAGCCGAGGTGGACCTGGTCGATGAAGCGGTCACGGCCAGTGGTCGCCTTGAGCTGCGCCATCACCTCCGCGAGCAGACGGTCAGCCGGACCCTGCACCGCTTCGGAAACCTCGTCGGCGCTAGGGACGACTGAATCATCTATCTAGACTTGTAGTGGCGACTGATATAGTTGTTGATGTGCAGAAGAACGAATGAAACGCTTGCACACCGGTTGTCGATGGGTCAGACTGACGCGGTGATACGACCCCCGATGCGGATCCTGGACCTGACAGGCAGTCCGGCGGCCATGGGGAACGCCCATGGTGCAGCCCACGCCGAGGAGATCCGGACGTATGCCGCTGAACGCGTCCGGCTGGCCGGCTCCAAGTTCTGGGCAGGTGGCGAGATCGGCCGTGGCGACGTCCTCGACATAGCCCGTTCCTGCCTCCCGGCCCACGAGGCACACTCAGCCAGCCTCTACGCCGAGATGTGCGGCATAGCCGAAGGCGCGGGGATCACGCCCGAGGAGGCTGTCGTGGTCGGCGGCTTCACGGACTTCGTGGACACGGTGCGAGCCGTCGTCGGTGGGTCACATCCCGACGAGGTGGTCGAGGACGACTGCACTGCGTTTATCGTCCCGGACCACCGGTGCGACGGGCGGGGCTTCTACGGCCAGACCTGGGACATGCATGACAGCGCCACCGAACACGTGGTGTTGCTCCGGGTCCAGCCGGAGGACGGTCCGGCCGCCCTGGTGTTCACCACCACGGGGTGCGTCGGACAGATCGGTATGAACGAGGCCGGAGTCTGCGTCGGGATCAACAACCTCGTCGCCACAGACGGATGTCCGGGCGTCATGTGGACCTCGGTCGTGCGCGACGCCCTCATGCAGGACTCGGCGGTAGCGGCCCGCGATGCCATCCTCGCCGCCGGCCTGGCCGGGGCGCACAGCTTCCTGGTGTTCGACGCGGGCGGTGAGGGCCACATGATCGAGGCCTTCCCGACGGCTGGCCCCACCGTCACCCTCGATGCAGATGCCCTCGTGCACACCAACCACGCCCTGTGGGACGAGGCTGTGGCCCTAGAGGCTCCGAAGCACGATGTGTTGAAGGACAGCTCGACCCGGCGTCGGGTTAGGGCCCTCGAGTTGCTTGACCGGGACGGCATCGACGAGCACGTCCTGATGGCCGTGACCCGCGACGATGGGTCCATCTGCCAGGTATCCCGGGAGCCGTTCCACATCGAATCCAGTGGAGCGGTGATCATGCGACCGCGCACCCTGGACTTCTGGGCGGTGTGGGGCCTGCCCAGCCACAACGAGTACGTCCACGTCTCGTTCCCCGTCTGAGCCGATGCCAGAGATCACCTACGCACCGATCCAGGAACGCTGGGCCGAGGAGTTGGCTGCCATCGAGCGGGCGGCCTTCCCGACAGCCGGAATGGTCGACCTGCTCAGCGTCGACGACATCCGCATCCTCTGTGGGACCTTTCCCGAGGGTGGCTTCGTGGCCCTTGACGGCGACAGGCCGGTCGGCATGGGCGTGGGGATCCTCATCGACTTCGATTTCGACGAGCCCCACCACTGCCTGGATGACCTGCTCGGGGAGAACTCGTGCGGCAACCACCGGGCCAACGCCGACTGGTACTACGGGGTGACGATCGCGGTTGATCCCGGCTACCGGCGCCTCGGCATCGGACAGCAGCTCTACGTGCGGCGCAAGGAGGTGGTCCGGCGCCTCGGGAAGGCCGGGATCGTGGCCGGAGGCGTGATTCCCGGCTACGCCGACCACATGGACGCCATGTCGGCAGACGAGTACGTCGACGAGGTGAAGGCGGGGCGGCTCTACGACCCGACCCTCAGCTTCCAACTGGAGAACGGCTTCGAGGCCCTTGGGGCGATCCCCGACTACATGGAGGATCCGGCGGTTGGCGGCAACGCCGTGCTGATCGTCTGGCGTAACCCCGACCGGTAGGCGGGAGGCTGAACGGCGGCCGGTTCAGGCGTCGTCGGCCAGCGAGGCGGGGATGGGCAGGCGGGTCATGCGACCACCGTCGACGGTCACCACCTGCCCGGTTACGAAACCGGCATCGGCCGAGGCGAGCCAGAGGGCGGTGGCGGCGATGTCCGCAGGATCGCCGATGCGTCCCACCGGATGCAGCGACGCCAACTCGGCCATCGTCGTCTCACGGTTCGGGTGCCTGTCCACGTAGCCGCGGTTCAGGTCGGTGTCGATCCACCCGGGGGCAATGGCGTTGACACGTATTCCCATGGGGCCGAGGTCCACGGCCAGCGCACGGGTGAGGCCATGGATTCCCGCCTTGGAGGTGGCGTAGGCGGCGTGCAGGGCGTTGGCGGCCAGCCCCTCGATCGATCCGATGTTGATGATCGAGGGCGAGTCCCGTCCTTCCATGAGGGGCAGCAGGTGCTTGACCATCAGGAACGGGCCACGCAGGTTGACAGCCATCGTGAGGTCCCAGTCGGCAACCGTTTCGTCCAGGATCGACCGGGTGTCCATGATCCCGGCGTTGTTCACCAGGACGTCGACGCCGCCGTGCCCGGCTTGCACCGATTCGGCGAACTCCAGAACCGATATCTCGTCGGTCACGTCCAGGGGGACCCATTCCCGATGTCCGGCGACGTCGAGGCCGGCCCCCACCTCGCCTGGATCGGTGAGGTCGCCGATCACGACGGTGGCCCCCTCGGCGGCCAGGCGGTCCACTATCGCCCGACCGATCCCGCGTGCACCACCGGTCACCACCACTATCTGACCGTGCATCCGTACCGGTGCGTCCTGTCCGGTCATGCTGCCGTGTACCCCCCGTCGATGCTGAGGTTCGCTCCGTTCACGTGACGGGACCGGTCGTCGGCCAGGAAGGCCACCAGCTCGGCCACCTCCTCGCCGGTCGGGATTCGACCTTCGGGGATGGTCGCCAGGTTGGCCGCCCGGACCTCTTCGACGGTGTCGCCGCGCTCCGAGTACAACATGTGGGTGTCCACGGCGCCCGGACAGACGGCATTGATCCGGATGCCCTCGTGGGCGTGATCGAGGGCCATGGCACGGGTGAGGTTGGTGACCGCACCCTTGGAGGCGCAGTAGGCGGCCAGCCCGACGGCGCCTACCAGGCCGTTGGTGGAGCTGACGTTGACGATGGACCCGCCTCCAGCTGCCCGGATGGCCGGCAGGGCCGCCCGGCTGCTCCTGAACAGGCCGTCCACGTTGGTGGCCATGACTCGGTGCCATTCCTCGTCGGAGGTGCCCTCGGCGTCGGCCCGGGTGATCACGCCGGCCGCGTTGACCAGCACGTCGAGGCGACCGAAGGCGTCGATGGCGGCCGCCACGGCCGCATCGCCGTAGCCAGGATCGGTCACGTCTCCCAGAGCGGTGGCGGCCGCACCACCGGCGGCGGTGATCTCCTCCACGACGCTGTCGGCGCGCTCCACGTCGCGCCCCCCGACCAGGATCGCCAGGCCGTCGGCCGCCAACCGCAGTGCGCACGCCCGCCCGATCCCCGAGGTTGCCCCGGTCACCAGGGCGACCCGCCGAATGTCGGGTGTGGTCGACTCCAGGTCCTGTGCGTCCGTCCGTGTCATCTAGGTCCTCCCTCTGGGCCCTGGGCCCTACATCTCCCGGCCGGACCGCATCCGCAGTCGGCGGGCGTAAAGGTTCACGCCCCAGCCGAGGAGCGGGTCGGGGAGGTTCCGGTTGGGCCGTCCCGTGGCCAGCATCCCGTCCAGCAGGTCCGAGCCCTCGCCGCAGACCATCTCGGCTATGAGCTTTCCGCAGATCGCCCCGCGGCTCAGCCCCGTGCCGTTGTGGACCAGCGCACCGTGGATGCCGTTGGCGAGGCGTCCGAAGACCGGTTCGCCGTTGCGGGCCATGGACAGCGCACCGCCCCACGAGTAGTCGAACGGCACGTGCGCCAGGCCGGGGAACCGACGCTCGAAGGCCACCCGGTGGGCTCCGGCGGCCCGACGCCGGAAGCGGCCACCGGCCATCGAGTGACGGCTGTAGCTGTAGACGTTGCGGATCAGGATCCGGCCGTCGACCAGGCGTCGCACCGTGGTGCCGGACGGTGCCGCCGGGATCACACCCCAGGTCAGGTCGCCACCTACCGAAGCAGACTCCTCGTCGGTGAGCGGTCGCGTCATGGACCCCCAGGTCACGACCGGAATGAGGTGGTGGGCGTAGAAGCCAAAGCCGACGGCGAAGCCGTTGTTGGCCAGCACGAGCTCCGGGGTGCGGATGGTTCCACCGTCGGTGTGCAGCTCGTGGGGTGGGCCCTCGTCCAGCCACGTCACCGGAGTTTCCTCGTGGACGGTCACGTTGGACGGCAGGGATGCGGCCAGACCCCTGCAGAGTGCAGCCGGCTGCAGCAGCACCGTCCCGGGGGTGTGGAGCGCCCGGTGGTAGTAGTCGATGCCCAGCCGCGCCACGGTGGCGTCGCTGTCCAGCAGTTCGTAGTCCTCGTCGATGAGGTCGAGCGTGGCAGCGAAGTGGTCCAGGTCCCGTGCCCCGCGGTTGGTGCACGCGGCGTGGATCTTTCCGGCCCAGGTCCAGTCGCAGTCGATGCCGTGGGCCGTCACCGCCTCGGCGAGGTAGGCCTGTCCGGCCCTGTTCAGGGCGATCTGCTGCCTCTCGTATGCGGCCGAGTCGGCGAAGCCCTCGGAGCGGATGTTGTGGGCGTGGTCGATGGCGAAGCCGGACGACCGCCCGGCGGCGCTGTTTCCGATCCGGCCCGCTTCGACGAGGAGGATCCGGGCATCTGGACGTAGTTCGGCCAGCCTGCGAGCGGCCGCCAGCCCTGTGAACCCGGCGCCCACGACGACCACGTCGGCTTCCGTCGGACCGGAGAGCGGTGCGGCCGGCGGCACCTCGGCCAGGGTCTCGAACCAGCCGTTGTTCCTGTCGTACCTGGGCAGGAGCGTGACGGCACCCATCGTGGCCTCCCCCGTCCGATCAGCGGTCCGCCATCAGGAAAGGTCCATCCAGATGGTCTTCAACTCGGTGTACTGCTCGTGGGCCGCGATCGACTTGTCCCGGCCACCGAAGCCCGACTGCTTGAACCCACCGAAGGGCGTGGTGATGTCGCCCTCTCCGTAGCAGTTCACGGCGACCGTTCCGGCCCGGATGGCCCGTGACGCTAGGTGGGCGGTGCGAAGGTCGGTGGTGTGGATGGTGGCGGCCAGCCCGTAGTCGGTGTCGTTGGCAAGACGGATGGCCTCCTCGGGCGTGTCGAAGGTGGTCACTGCCAGGACCGGTCCGAAGACCTCCTCGCGGGCCAGGCGGCTGGAGGGATCCACATTCGTGAAGACGGTGGGCTCCACGAACCACCCACCGCTCTCCACGCGCACCCGGTTGCCCCCGATGGCACACGTCGAGCCGGCTGTGTGTGCGTCCGCTATGTGGCCCAGCACCTTGTCCATGTGGGCCTCCTCGATCATGGCCCCCACGGTCGTCTCGGGCACCAGGGGGTCGCCCACCACCCAGTCGCTGCTGCGTTCGGCAATGCGCTCCATGAGCTCGTCGAGGACCGAGTGCTGGACGATGAGCCGTGAGTTGGCGCTGCAGTTCTGGCCTCCGTTCCAGAAGATCCCCTCGCAGATTCCTGTCGCCGCGGCATCCAGGTCGTCGGCGTCGGCCATGACTATGACCGGGCTCTTGCCGCCGCACTCCAGCAGTACCTCCTTGAGGTTGGAGTCGGCCGAGTAGCGGAGGAAGTGGCGGCCTACCTCGGTGGATCCGGTGAAGGCGACGCAGTCCACGTCCGGGTGCAGTCCGATCGCTGCGCCGGCCGTTTCGCCGAACCCCGGGACCACGTTCAAGACGCCGTCCGGGATCCCGGCCTCGACCGCCAGCTCGGCCACCCGGATGGTCGACATGGAGGTCTGCTCTGCCGGCTTCACCACGCACGTGTTGCCGGCCGCCAGGATCGGGCCGATCTTCCAGCCGGCCATCATCAGCGGGTAGTTCCAGGGCAGCACGGCGCCGACCACGCCGACTGGCTCGCGGACCACCATCCCGACCTTGCCTGGGCCCGACGGCGAGAGCTGGTCGTAGAGCTTGTCGCACGCCTCGGCGTGCCAGCGCAGGGTCATCACCAGGTCGGGGACGTCGATCCCCGAGCAGTCGCTGATCGGCTTGCCCGCCTCCAGCGTCTCGATGATGGCGAGCTCGTCGGTGTGGGCCTCCACCAGGCTGGCGAACCGCAGCAGCAGTAGCTTGCGGTCAGCGGGCGCCATGAGACCCCAGGGCCCCTCCTCGAAGGCGGCCCGTGCCGCGGCGACGGCACGGTCCACGTCCGTGGCATCACACTCGGAGACTTGGGCCAGCTCGCGACCGGTGGCCGGATCCAGGGTGGCAAAGGTCCGTCCGCTGGCCGACTCCACGCTGCGGCCCCCGATGAGGGCCCGCGTCGGAGGCTGTACGGATGCCGCCAGGGCTGTCGGATCTGAAAGGTTGGTGGTCATCGGGTGCTCCTCGTCGGGATCGTCCTGCCCACTCCCGCCCGGTCGGTCATGCGTACCAGCCAGTCGCGTTCGTCGTCCCATTCCCGGAACACCAGGCGGTCACGGTCCACCCGGTTCGTCGGCAGCGTGGAGAGGGCGGCGGTCAGCGATACGCGGCCCCGGCGGGTCATGGGCATCACCGGCCGACGGCACGGGCCCACCGGCCGACCGACCATGTTGGTGGCCGTCTTGACCGCCACGTTGTACTCGGCGTCCACGGCGTTGTCCCAGAAGAACAGGTTGGCTGGCAGCATCCGATTCCAGAGCTCGAGTGCCTCGAGGTTGCGACCGGCGGTGATGTGGTCGTAGAGGGCCACGCACTCGTGCGGCATGACGTTGGCGGCGCCCCAGATCCAGCCTGCTGAGCCGGCCATGAGGGCGTAAGGGGCCAGTGGGTCGGCTCCGGACAGCACGTGACCGCCGATGCCCAGCAACTGCTGGATGCGGATCAGGTCACCTGTCGAGTCCTTGATGTAGTCGATGTTCTCCATGGCTATGAGCTTCCGGTACAGGTCCGGGGTGATGTCGAAGCCGGACTGTGCAGGGATGTTGTAGAGGACGATGGGGGCGTCGATGGCCCGGGCCAACTTCTCGTAGTGGTACATGACCCCGCGTTCGAACGGTCCCTCGAAGTACGGAGGGAGGACCATCACGGCGCTGGCTCCCAGGCCGATCGCAGCCCGGGAGTTCTCTATGGCGTCCACGGTGGTTATCGCCGACGTCTGACAGATGACCGGGATGCGGCCTGCCACCTGTTCGATGCCGACCTCGAAGGCGCGGCGCTTCTCGTCGGTCGAGAGGAAGGCGAACTCGCCGGTGCCGGCGGCCAGCACCAGGCCGTGGATGCCTGCGTCGACGAGGCTCTCGACGTGGTCGCGCAGTCGCCCCTCGTCGAGCGACTCGCCGGAGTCGTCGAACGGGCTGCACATGGCGGCGCAGACGCCGTGGAGGAGTGGCGGTTCCGGGGCGGTGCCGTTGGTGGTGGTCATGTCGGATTCCTCGGGATTCTGGGTGGGCTGTCGCCGTCTCAGGTGACCAGGTCCGGCAACTCGGCATCACGACGAGCCACGTAGTCGTCGAGTTCTTCGCGGACGTGGTCGTCCAGTGCCGGTTCCTCGTACTCGTCGAGCATCTGGCGGCACCTGGCGGACGCCCTCTCCTCGGCGCTCTGCGACCCGTCGGCCAACCACTGTTCGTAGTTGTCGCTGTTCATCATCTCGGGCATCGAGAAGGCGGTCTGGAAGTTGGCCAGCGTGTGCTCCGTGCCGAGGTGGTGGCCGCCCGCCGGCACCGAGCGCATCGAGTCCAGCACCTCGTCCAGGTCGTCGAACGAGACCCCGCTGCCCAACTGGTACATGAGCTCCAACTGCTCGCTGTCCAGGACCCACTTGGCGTAGCTCTGGCACATGGCGCTCTCCAGGTAGCCGGTGGTCGATAGGACGAAGCTCGTGCCCGCCATGAGCACGCCGTACATGTTGCGGGCCGCCTCGTAGCCGGCTTGGGCGTCGACCATCTTGGAGCTCGTGCACGAGCCGCTGCAACGCGACGGCAGGTTGTAGTGGCGGGCCATCTGTGCGGTGAGCAGGTTCATGTGGCAGATCTCAGGCGTGCCGGCCTGGGGAGCGCCGGTACGCATCGAAACGGTGGACAGCCACTGGCCGTAGAGGGCAGGGGCTCCCGTACGGACCAGCTGCGAGAAGGCCACGCCGGTGAGAGCCTCGATGTTGACCTGGATGACCGCCCCGACCGTGGAGGCCGGCGTGGAGGCGCCACCCAGCACGAACGGGCTGAAGAGCGTGGCCTGGTTGGCGGCTGCGAAGACCCGGACGCTGTCCAGCATGGTCTTGTCCCAGACCAGGGGGGTGTTGGCGTTGGCCAGGCAGGTCATGACGGTCGTCTCGCGTACGAAGTCCTGGCCGAACACGATCCCCGCCATGTGCAGGCTGTCCTCGGCTCGGTCCATGGAGGTGACCGCTCCCATGAACGGCTTGGACGAGTACTTCAGGAGGCTCTCCGTCATGTAGAGGTGCCGCTTCGGGACCGGTACGTCCATTGGCTCGCAGACCACCCCGCCCGACATGTGAAGTGCCGGCGACAGGTGGTTCAGCTTCGTGAAGTCACGGAAGTCCTGAAGGGTGGCTGGGCGACGGACGCCGTCAAGGTCCAGCACGTACGGGGCGCCGTAGGAGGGGGTGAAGATGGTCCTGCCATCGCCGACAGTGACCGTGTGGGCCGGGTCGCGGGCCACCATCGTGTACGAGGAGGGAGCGGTGCCGACGAGAGACATCAGGTGCTCGCGGTCGATGCGCACGGTGACACCGTCAATGTCGGCCCCGGCCGCACGCCACATGCCGATGGCGTCGTCGCACCTGAACTCGACGCCCACCTCCTCGATGATGTCCATGGAGGCGTCATGGATCCTCTGGACCTGCTCGTCGTCGAGCAGGTCCACCCAGGGGATCCTGCGCTCCAGCTCGGGAAGCCACCGCTGGACCCTGGTACGGCGCTTCGCTGCCCGGGCATCGCGACCCCGGCGGACTCCTCGCTGTGGCCGGACCGTGCTCGTGTCGGTCATAGGTGTACAGGTCCGGTTCGCACCGTTGGATGCTTGCCGTGATCGGTGCTGAAGGCAAGCGATGCCCCCGCATTGCCGTGTCGTGTCGCCGCTGAGAGACTCCCGCTCGTGCCGGACAGCCCCGATGACGATCAGCGCGCCGATACCGGTGCGTTGGGCCACCTACGGATAGCCGACTTCAGCCGGGTGCTGGCGGGGCCGATGGCCACGATGGTGCTGGGTGACCTGGGCGCCGACGTGGTGAAGGTCGAGCAGCCGGGCGTGGGCGACGAGACCAGAACCTGGGGTCCGCCGTGGTGGGGCGAGGGGGGTGCGGCGACCAGCACCTACTACCTGGGCCTGAACCGCAACAAGCGCAGCATCGCGCTGGACCTCCGGGATGCCGACGACCTCACCGTGGCACGGAGGATCGCCCTGGGTGCCGACGTCGTGGTCGACAACTTCAGGGTGGGCACCATGAAACGCTTCGGCCTGGACAGGGAGTCGCTGGCCATCGAGCGTCCCGACCTAGTTACCTGTTCGATCACCGGATTCGGCAGCACCGGAGCCGGTGCCCGCCTGGCCGGCTACGACTTCCTGGTCCAGGCCATGAGCGGGGTGATGTCGATCACGGGCGACGCCGATGGCGAGCCGACCAAGGTCGGATCGGCGATGGTGGACAACCTGACCGGTCTCTACGCCGTGATCGCCATCCTGGCGGCCATCGAGGAACGCCACTGGACCGGTCTCGGCCAGCACGTGGAGGTCTCGCTCATGGGGGCGGCCCTAGCCGGCCTGTTGAACGTCGGGTCGGGGCATGTGGTGGCTGACATCGATCCGGGCAGGCAGGGCAACCGGCACCCGTCGATAGTCCCATATCAGCCGTACCGGACGTCGGACGGCGTGCTGGCCGTGGCCGCCGCCAGCCCGAGCCTCTGGGAGAGGTTCTGCGTGGTCCTGGGGCGGGAGGACTGGCTGACCGACGTCCGCTTCTGCGACAACGGGTCGCGGATGCGACACGCCGACGATCTGGAGGTCGAGATCGAGTCGGCCCTGGCCACCGATACGACGGAGGCGTGGTTGGAGCGCCTGCGTGCCGGCGGCATCCCGGCGGGGCCGATCAACACGGTGCGCAGAGCGTTCCTGGAGGCGACTGAGCTGGGCTTGGACCCGGTCGACGTGTTCGAGGATGGCGACGGGGAGTTCAGGTCCGTGCGGTCGCCCATTCGGATGTCGGCGACGCCTCCAACGGTGAGGCGGCGACCGCCGACCAACGACCAGCACGGCGCCGAGCTCCGCTCCGGGCTGGATTCCTGAACGGACCGGTACCGCTACGGCAGCGGGTGGCCCGGGGGACCGGGCCTACGGCTCGATGACGTTCCAGAAGAGCGGGAAGTCGGTGAGGTTTCCGAACAGCCCCAGGACCCGCTCAACGTCTCCGGCGATGGTCACCGCTCCGGATTCCACTACCTCGGCGAACGGGGTGCCCGTGGCGATCATGTTCTCCAGTGCCGCCCGGTCGCCAGTGACCATGGCATCTGGCGATGCGTGCGTACGTCCGGGGAGCGAGTGCAGGGTTCCGTTGGAGAGCTCCACCCTGACCGTGTCGACGACGTCGGGCAGGACCCAGTCCACCGAGAGGTGGCCCAGCGACACGACGGCGGGACCGTCCAGGCGAACAGCCATGAAGTCGAAGATCTGCTGGAGGCTCATGCCCCGGAGCACCTCGTCCCTGGGGCGCTGGATGGCTGGGAGGTCGATGGGCCCGTTTCGGAGTTCCTGGGCGCCGGTCAGGTAGATGTCGCGCCACGGGCCGGACTCGGCCCGGTAGCCGAGTTGCTCGAAGGCGTCGGCCTGCAGCATGCGGGCCTCGACGCAGGTCGGGTCTGCGAACACGGCGTGGCGCAGCACCTCGGCAACCCAGCGGTGGTCGCCGGCCTCGTACGAGGACCGGGCCTGTTCCAGTAGGCGGTCCATTCCACCCATGAAGTCGACGTAGCGCCTTCCGGCCTCGACGGGCTCGTAGGGGTCCAGGCTGGACGGGTGGCCGTCGTAGAAGCCGAGGTACCGCTGGTAGACGGCCCGGACGTTGTGGCTGACCGTGCCGTAGTAGCCGTGGCAGAGGTAGTCGGCCCACAGGCCCGGCGGCAGGTCGATGGCCGCTGATATCTCATTCGGCGTGAGGCCCTTGTTGGCCAGCCGCATGGCCTCGTCATGGAGCCAGCGGTAGAGGTCCCGCTGGCGGGTGAGGTAGCCGTGGACCGCCCCGGCCCCCCAGTGGGGCCAGCCGTGGCTGGCGAACACCACGTCGGTGACGTCGCCCCAACGGTCCATGGCCTCGTCGATGTAGCGGCTCCACCTGAGGGCGTCGCGCACCAGTGCGCCGCGTAGCGTCAGCACGTTGTGCATGGTGCCGGTGCAGTTCTCGGCCATGCAGAGGGCACGGTGGTCCGGGAAGTAGAAGTGCATCTCGGCCGGGGCCTCGGACTCCGGGGTGAGCTGGAACTCGATCCTGACGCCGTCGAGCACCAGTTCCTGTCCGGTCTCGGTGATCTCGATGGTCGGAGGCACGAGGGCCGAGGAGCCGGTGGGAACCCCCTTGCCTAGGCCCTGGTCGACGTGGCCCTGCTCATCGGCCGGCAGGAGCATTCCGAACTGGTAGGTGGCCCGGCGTCCCATGGCCGGTGCTGCGACAACATTCTCGGCGACCGCCTCGTGGACGAATCCCTCCGGGGCCACCACCGGCACCTCGCCGGAGTCCACCCGGGCCCGGTCGACCACGCCAAGGATGCCGCCATAGTGGTCAACGTGGGAGTGGGTGTAGATGACAGCGGTGACAGGGCGTTCGCCGAGTTGCTCGGTGACGAGCTGGAATGCGGCAGTGGCGGTCTCGGTGGTTGTCAGGGGGTCTATGACCACCCAGCCCTCGTCTCCCCGGATGAACGTGATGCTGGAGGTGTCGAAGCCCCGCACCTGGTAGAAGCCGTCGAGGACCTCGTAGAGGCCGTGCTGGGCGTTGAAGCCGGCCTGGCGCCACAGCGACGGGTTTACGGTGTCGGGGCATGGGGCATGCACGAAGTCCGATGCCGAGAGGTCCCAGGAGATGGGCTGCCACGGGTTGGGGAGCAGCTTCGGGATAACCGGTTCGGTCCTCGTGGCGATGAAGCCCCGGGCCACGTTGGCAGCATCGGTGCCGTCGTCGGGTGGAAGGGTTGATGCGAACGCCTCGATGTCGGCCCGCGTATGGGCGGTTGCCGGCTTGCGGGAGAGCGGGTCGTGCGTCATCGGGCCTCCTCGTGTGCTGTGTTCACTGACTGACGTGGTGGGCCGGGGAAATCAGGGCCTGGAGAAGATCGGGCCGGTGGCGTCCAGCATCGGTACCTCGCCCGGACCGTCCTGGTAGCGGTTCAGCTCGAACCGGGCGACGACGAAGTGGTGTACCTCGTCCGGACCGTCGGCCAGGCGAAGGGTGCGCTGACGGGTGTACATGCCTGCCAGCGGTGTCCACTGGGATACGCCGGTGGCGCCGTGGATCTGGATGGCGGCATCGATGATCTGGCAGACCTTCTCCGGGACCATGGCCTTCACGGCGCTGATCCACACCCGGGCCTCGGCATTGCCCATGGTGTCCATGGCCTTGGCGGCCCTCAGGACCATGAGGCGCATGGCCTCGATCTCGATCCGGGCCCGGGAGATGACCTCCATGTTCTTGCCCAGGCGGGCGATCGGCTTGCCGAATGCCTCACGGTGGAGCCCCCGGCGGCACATCAGCTCAATGGCCCGCTCGGCGGCTCCGATGGACCGCATGCAGTGGTGGATGCGGCCGGGGCCCAGGCGGAGCTGGGAGATCTCGAATCCCCTGCCCTCGCCCAGCAGCATGTTCGATGCCGGCACCCGGGCGTCCTTGAAGGTGATGTGCATGTGGCCGTGTGGGGCGTCGTCGTCGCCGAAGACCTGCATCGGATGGTCGACGGTGACACCGGGGGTGTCGATGGGCACGAGGATCTGCGACTGGCGGCGGTGCGGCGGACCGTCGGGGCTGGTCTGCAGCATCGTGATCATCACCTTGCAGCGGGGATCACCTGCCCCGGAGATGTAGTACTTGGTGCCGTTGATGACCCACTCGTCACCGTCCAGGACCGCCCGACAGGCAATGGTCTTGGCGTCCGAGGAGGCCACATCGGGTTCGGTCATGGCGTAGGCGGACCGGATCTCACCGTTCAGCAGCGGTTCCAGCCACCGCTTTTTCTGCTCCGGAGTGCCGACCCTCTCCAGGACCTCCATGTTGCCGGTGTCGGGGGCCGAGCAGTTGAGGCTCTCCGAGGCGAGGGGGTTCTTGCCTAGTTCGGACGCTATGTAGGCGTAGTCCAGGTTCGAGAGGCCCTCTCCGGTCTCGGCGTCCGGGAGGAAGAGGTTCCAGAGTCCGACCTCGCGGGCCTTGGCTTTGAGCCCGTCCAGGATGTCCATCTGGCCCGGGTGGTAGCCCCAGTGATCGGTGCGTTCAGCCCCCAGCCGGTGGAATTCCAGGGTGACCGGTTCCACCTCGTCTGCGATGAAGGCCCGCACCCGGTCGTAGATGGGGCGTGCGCCCTCGGACATGGTGAGGTCCAGGGAGGGGTCTGTGGGATCCTCGATGTGCAGGCCGGGGCCGATTGCCATGGATGCGTCCTAGTGCTGGGCGGCGCCCTCTCGGGGCGGGTTCGGGCCGAATCTAGGCGCGCTCGCAACGGGCCTCCCCAGCGGGCAGAATGCGCGCCATGCACGTCGCGGACGAGGTCCTCGGTTTGTTCGCGGCACATGGTGGGAACACCTATGCGGAGCAGGTTTCCATGGAGCAGCACGCCCTGCAGGCTGCGGCCCTGGCCCGGGCCTCCGGTGCGTCGGACGCTCTCGTGCTGGCCGCCCTGCTCCACGACGTCGGGCACTTCCTGGCCCAGCCCGACTCGGAGTTCGGCGTGACGGACCACGGCACGACGGGAGGAGCGTGGCTGGCCGAACGGTTCGAGCCGGCGGTCAGCGAGCCGGTCCGGCTGCACGTGGCGGCCAAGCGGTTCCGGTGCTTCGTGGACCCTGCCTACGAGGAGCAGCTCAGCTCGGCATCCGTCGGGACGCTGCGCCTCCAGGGTGGTGCCATGTCGGCCGCCGAGGCCCGGGAGTTCGAGGCCGAGCCGTTCGCACAGGACGCCCTGGCCCTCCGGTCGTTCGACGATGGCGGCAAGGTCGCCGGCCTGGAAATACCGGCGCTCGACGAATGGCGACCGCTACTGGACTCGTCGGGGTTCCGCCTGTGACAGGCCTTCATGTCTCGGCGGTGGATGCCGAGGTGCTCACCCTGGAACTGGCTGGCGGCCCGGCCAGGTTCCACGCCATCTGGTTGCGGGACAACGCCCGCGACGACGCCTCGCGGGACGTGGCCAACGACCAGCGCCTGTTCGACGTGTCAGAGCTTCCGGAAGAGGTGGTGATCGCTGCCGCCGAGGTGGTGGACGGCAATCTGCGGGTGGAATTCGGCCCGGATGGGGTGGTCAGCATCTTCGAGGTCGACTGGCTGGAGGCACACCGCTACGACGGCGTGGAGCGCCGCTCGTCGGGCTCTGTGCCCTGGCTGGCGTCTGGTCTGGACCCGTACCGGCTGGCGTGGTCACGACGCGACGACCCGTCAGCAAGGTCGGCCACGACGGCCGCCCTCGTGCGCGACGGCCTGGCGATCGTCCACGGCCTGGCACGAGGTTCCGATCCGACGGGTCCCTCAATCGGTGACGTCGCCGGGATCTGGGGGCCGATCAGAGAGACCAACTACGGCGAGGTGTTCCACGTTCGGGCCGAGGCCGATCCGGTGAACCTGGCGTTCACGCCGCGGGCGCTGAACGTGCACACCGACAACCCGTACCGCCGCCCGGTGCCCGGGTTCCAACTCCTCCACTGCCTCGTGGCCAGCGAGGCCGGAGGTGTGACCATGCTGGTCGACGGCTTCAGCGCCGCAGAGGCGTTGCGTGACGAGGACCCCGTTGCCTTCGACCTGCTGGCCGGCCATCGGGTCCCGTTCCGGTGGCAGGGCGACGGGTTCGACCTGCGGAACCGTTCGGCCGTCATCGGGGTGGACGACCGTGGGGTGGTGCTGGCGGTCAACTACAACAACCGGTCGGCGGCGCCGTTCGATACGCCGTTCGAGGAGATGTCCGGCTTCTACGAGGCGTACCGGTCCTTCGCCAGGCTCCTGCACCGCTCCGAGATGGAGTACCGATTCACTCTCTCGCCGGGCGAGTGCCTGGTGTTCGACAACGAACGGGTCCTCCACGGCCGGGAGGGGGAGTCCGACCCGGAGCGCTACTTGCAGGGCTGCTACCTTGACCGGGACTGGGTACACGGCAGCATCGGGACACTTGCCAAGGCACCCGGGGCTGGGATCTAACCCCTTGGGGCACGGGTCTGGGACCCGGCGAAAGGCAGCACGCCATGATGGATATAGAGGGCCTGGTCCGCCATGACGTGGATGCACGGGGTACCCGGATCCACGTGGCCGAGGTGGGTGAGGGCCCGATGGTGCTCTTCGTACACGGCTTCCCCGAGTCGTGGTACTCGTGGCGTCACCAGCTTCCGGCGGTGGCGGCGGCCGGCTACCGGGCCGTGGCCATCGACGTGCGGGGCTACGGGTCCTCGGAGCGCCCCACCGAGGTGGACGCCTACCGCCTAGTTGACCTGGTCGGGGACTGTGTGGGGGTGGTCGAGGCGCTTGGCGACGAGGGAGCAGTGATCGTGGGCCACGACTGGGGGTCGCCGATCGCCAGCACGGCGGCGCTGCTGCGCCCCGAGGTGTTCCGGGCGGTCGCCCTCCTGAGCGTCGCCTACACCCCACCCAACGAGTTCCGACCGACCGACGTCTTCCGGATGATGGGCGGCGATGACACGTTCTACTTGGAGTACTTCCAGGAACCCGGCGTGGCCGAAGCCGAGATCGGCACCGATCCGGCCCGGTGGCTGGAGGGAATGATCTTCAGCGCATCGGGGGACGCACCACCGCCGCTCCCAGGCGAATCGGCCGGCTTCGCCGTTTCAGACGGTGGTCGTTTGGACGACAGCTTTCGCTACCCGACGGGTCCGCTGGCATGGCAGGGTGCCGACGACCTCGCCTTCTATGTCGGAGAGTTCGCCAGGGCCGGGTTCTCGGGCGGCCTGAACCGGTACCGCTGCGTGGACCACGACTGGGTAGACCTGCGGGCCTGGCGTGGGGCGCCGATCCACCAGCCCTCGCTCTACATCGGCGGGGAGAAGGACGGTCCCACCATTTGGGGCGCCGGCAGCATCGCCCGCTACCCCGAGACCCTGCCGGGCCTGCACGACTCGGTGGTCCTACCGGGCGTCGGCCACTGGATGCAGCAGGAGGACGCTGCGGGGGTCAACGCCCTCCTCCGGGACTTCCTGGACGCCTGCTCTTGATCAACCGGGTGGCGGCCGCATCGACGGCCGCGGCCCGACGCCCCACGGGGCTACCGACAGGCGTCGCCTAGGGTCACCCGGATGGGAAAGGGCGACGATGGCCGGCTGACTCGCTCGCTGGGGCTCCGCCACGTCTTCGCCCTTTCGACGGGGGCGATGCTCTCCTCGGGCCTGTTCCTGCTGCCTGGCATCGCCGCGGCGAAGGCCGGACCGGCGGCCGTGCTGGCCTACCTGCTGGCGGGCCTGATGGCCGTGCCGGCAATGCTCAGCGTGTCCGAGCTGGCCACGGCACTACCCAAGGCGGGCGGCGCGTACTACTTCTTGGAGCGGGCGCTGGGACCGGCGGTGGGAACCGTTGCTGGGTTCGGGACCTGGCTGTCGCTGGTGCTCAAGGACGCCTTCGCCATGGTCGGCATGAGCGCCTACCTGGTGCTGGTCCTGGACGTGAACGCCACGGTCCTCGCCCTGGTGCTTATAGCAATGTTCACCCTGGTGAACGTGTTGGGATCCAAGGCCAGCGCCTCCATGCAGCTCGCTCTGGTGGTGGTGGTGCTGGGTTCCATGGCCTGGTTCATTGTCGAGGGGCTGGCGGAGACTGCCTCGCGCGGCTTCGACGGCTCGAACCTGGACCCCTTCTTCACCACGGGGGTATCCGGGATCACCGCCGTGGTCGGTCTGGTGTTCGTGTCGTTTGGTGGCCTCACCAAGGTGGCCAGTGCCGCCGAGGAGGTGGAGGACCCCTCGCGTCTCATCCCGTTGGGCATGGCCCTCTCACTGGTCACCGCCACGGTGGTCTACACCCTCGGCGTCCTGGTGACCATCGCCCTGGTACCGCCCGACGTACTGCACGGCGACCTGGCTCCCATCCACACCGCAGCACAGGCGGTCCTGCCGAAGATCGGCGTGTGGCTGGTCGTGGTGGCGGCACTGGCTGCCTTCTCCTCGGCGGTGAACGCGGGGATCCTGGCCGCTGCCCGGTACCCGATGGCTATGGCACGCGACGGCCTCCTGCCGGCTCGCATGGGGGCCCTCAGTCGGTTCGGCACCCCGGTCGTCGGTGTCGTCATGACGGGATCGGCTATTGCCCTGGTCGTCGTGGCATTCGACATCGAGTCCATCGCCAAGATGGCCAGCGCCTTCGTGCTCCTGACGCTGGGCCTGGTGAACCTGGCCGTGCTGGTGCTGCGGGCATCGGAGATCCGGTCGTACGCACCGGCGTTCCGGTCGCCCCTGTACCCGTTCACCCAGCTGGCCGGCATGGCCATCTCGGCATACCTGATCGTGCGCCTCGGGGTTTCCGCCCTCGTCTTCGTGGCCATCGTGTCCGCTCTGGGCTGGGCGTGGCACCACCTCTACGCCACCCCGCGGACCGATCGGGCCGGGGCCATACGCCACGTGTTCCGCCGCTGGGGTCGGGGAGCCGACGAGGCCCTGGAGCGGGAGATCAGTGCTGCGATGGCCGGGCACGGGCTGCGCTCCGTCGACGACTATCCGGGGCTCATCGCCCGGGCCGTGGTCCTCTCGGTGCCGGCTGGCACGGACATCACGGAGGCGGCGTCCCGTGCGGCGGCTGTGCTGTCGGACCGTATCGGCGTGTCGACCGAGCGGGTCACCGAGCGGTTCCTGGAGACGGGGTCGCTCTGGATCCAGTCGTCGGACGACCACCCCACGGCCACGCCAGTGGCCCTCTTCGACGCCATCCAGACCGACCAACTGGTGATCGTGCGGGCCGCGGCGGGAATCCGGATACCAGCCGCCTGGGGCGGGTCAGGCGAGCTGGTGAACGCCCTGTTCTTCCTGGCTGGCACGTCGTCAGACCCGGGTCGGTCCCTGCGCCTTGCCGGCGAGTTGGCCGGGTTCCTCCACTCCGGCGCCCGCGCCTGCGGCCTGGCCACCACCGAGGCCGAGGTGAAGTCGTCGCTCCTACCCGGCTGGGCCGTCCGTCAGTACGCACTGCTGCCCGAGGGGCGTGACGCCGGCCTCATCGGTCGGCGGGTGGGTGACCTGCACCTTCCCGACGGGGTGGAGGTGGCTGCGGTGACCCGGTTTGGGGTTCCCCTGCTCGTCGAAGACAGCCTGGTGATGGAACCTGATGACCAGCTCACCATCGTCGGCCCGGAGGGCGTCATGCCGACTCCCGAAGATCCCGCTCCGGTCGTCTGACCTTCCTGCGCTGGATCAGGCGATGAGGAGGCGTCGGATCTCGGCTGCTCCGGCTACGCGTTCGGCATTGGTGGCGGCGATGGGGGCGAGGTTGAAGTCGACTGCGCCGGCCTCCACGAACGGGCGGAGCCAGTCGGCGATCTCGGCCGGGGTCCCGACCGGGGAGTACCTCTCAAAGGCCGAATACGGAGCGCCGTAGAACTTCTCCATGGCCGGGCCCAGGAGTGCGGCGCCCTCTGCGGGGTCGTCGCCCAGCCCGACCCACACCTGGTAGCCGTGCCGCCAGGACACGCCGCTTCGTCCGGCTTCGGCGGCGGTCGCCTCTGCGAGGGACACGCCGAGAGCGAAGCGGCCGGGGGAGCACCACGAGGCCAACCAGCCGTCGCCTCGTCGGCCGGCCCGTTTCACGGCGGCGTCGGACCGCCCGCCCACGATGATCGGGACCGGTGGCGATGGGGCAGGTAGCACTGACACGTCCGGGGCCTCGTAGAAGTCGCCATGGTGGTCGATGGTCTCGCCGGCCAGGAGCGGCCGTAGGACGTCCAGCGCCTCGTCGGTGCGGCGCCCGCGGGTGGCCGGATCCACCCCGACCACCTCCATCTCGTGGCGGTCCTCGCCGCCCACGCCCACCCCGAAGGTGAGGCGGCCGGGCGCCTGCTCGGCGAGCGTGGAGAGCTGTCGGGCCACGGCGACCGGGTGGCGCAGCGCCAGCAGGTAGACGCCGACGTAGACGCCTATCGTGGGATGGAGGCCTGCCAGCCATGACACGGTCATGAGGCCGTCCCGTCCCCGTCCACCGTGGAAGGCGACGTGGTCGGCGGTGATCAGGTGGTCCAGGCCGGCCTCGGCCGCTGAATGTACGTAGTCGACCGCCTCCCCATGCGTAGCGAATCCCGCTGGCGGGATCGACAACCCGACCCTGATACGGGCCGGCGGGGGCATGGTCAAGGCGTGCGCTTCTCCCCGAAGGCGTCCCAGGAGGTGATCCTCTCGGGGCCGCGGTAACGGGGGGCCACCCCCCACTTCCCGGTCGGGTGCCCGAGCGGGAGCAGCGCCAGCACCTCGTAGCGACCGGGGATGCCGAGCAGCGATCGCACGTCGTCTTCGTAGATGCGGTGCAGAGTGGTCATCGCCGTTCCGAGGCCCAACGAGCGGGCAGCCAGCATGAAGTTCTGGATGGCCGGGTACACCGAGGCGTGGGTGGGCCCTACGGGCATCGGCCCCTCCTCGTCGTGGACGGTCATGTCGATGGTCGGCATGAGCAGTAGGACGATCACGGGAACGTGCTCGAGGTTCTGGGCCAGGTGCACGGTGGCCCGGTTGTTGCGCTCCCAGGCGTCGCGTGCCGAGTCGTTGGGGAACTCGGCAGGGGCGATGGCCGGCTCGTAGCGCGCCCAGCCACGACGGTAGATCCCGGCCAGGCCGGTGCGCAGTTCAGGGTCCTGCACGACCACGAACTGGTACGGCTGGATGTTCCCGCCGCTGGGTGCCTGGACGGCCGCCTGCAGGCAGGTCCAGATGTCCTCGTCGGCCACGGGTTCGTCGCTGTAGCGGCGCATGGCCCGGTTGGTCATCAGGCCGTCCAGTAGCCCGATCTGGTTTCCGCGGGCCTGTCCTGTCTCGAATGTCATCGGTGGGGTCCTCTCTACTTCCCGGTGAACCGGGGTTCGCGCTTCTCGGCCAGGGCCGAGAGTGCTTCGGTGAAGTCCTCGGAACTGAAGGTCACGGTCTCCAGGGCGGTCGACAGGTCGAAGGCCGGGCCACACGTCTGCTTGATCCAGGCGTTCACCGCCTGCTTCGTGAACTGGACCGCCTGGGGCGCTCCGGCGGCCAGGCGCTTCGCCCATGCCAGGCCGGCGGCGACGCAGGCCACGGGGTCGGGCGCCGATTCCACGATTAAGCCCATCCGGACGGCTTCGGTGGCCGTCACCGGGTCTCCGGTCAGCAGGAACCGCTTGGCCAGTTGCGGCCCGAGGGCCAGCGGCCAGGCGATGGTGCCGCCGTCGCCGGCCACGATGCCGACCCGCACATGGGGGTCGCCGAGTCGGGCCGTCTCGGACATGACCGTGATGTCGGACAGCAGCGCGATGCTGGCCCCCAGCCCCATGGCGTGGCCGGTCACCGCGCAGACCAGCGGGAGGTGCAGGTCCAGCAGGTCCCACACGATGGCCCTGCCGTCCAAGCGGATGTCGGTGGCGTAGCCGGGCTTCGAGAACTCCGGGAACCAGCCGAAGTCACCGCCGGCGGTGAAGGCGCGATCGGTGCCGGCCAGCAGGACGGCCCGGGCCTGGCGTTCGTTGCGTAGGTGCTTGAAGAGGTGCGTGAGCTCGTGGTGCATCTGCTCGTCGACCTTGTTGAGGTGGTCGTCAGGCTTGTCGATGGTCACCACCAGCACGTCACCGTCCCGGTCGAGGTGGAGGTACTCGAAGTCGGTCATGGTCGCTCCCGTGGTCGTTTGTATATCGGTTGGTGAGTCAGGAGGCGGGCCTGGGTTCCCGGGGAAGCCCCAGGAGCCGCTCGCCGATGATGTTGCGTTGCACCTCGCTGGTGCCACCGCCGATGGTCAGGGCCCGTGAGAAGTAGTGGCCCCAAGCCCACTGGTCATCATGCTCCTCGTACGGGTAGTGCCCGTCCAGCATGGTGGACGGGCCCTCGAGGTCCTTTACCAGCGACATGGCCTTCTGGCCGTGCACATCACCCATGGCCTTGCGGACCGACGACAACGGGCCCGGATCGGCGCCGGCCACCCTGGCGCTCATGATGCGCTGGTTGAGGAGCCTCAGGATCACCATCTCGGTGTAGAGGTCTGAGATGCGCTGGCGGAGCACCGGGTCATCGCAACCGAATGACCGGATCCGGTCCAGCACCGCCTCGTCGTCGGGCCCCCGTCCCCAGAGCACGCCGCCCTCCGAGAGCGAGACCCGTTCGTTGGCCAGGGTCACCTTGGCGAGGCGCCAGCCCTCGTTCTCCACCCCGACGAGGTGCTCGGCGGGGATGCGTACGTCGGTCAGGAACGTCTCGTTGAAGTGGCGGCCGCCGGTCATCTCGATGATCGGGCGGACCTCGATGCCCGGGGTGGACATGTCCAAGAGGAAGTAGGAGATGCCCCTCTGTGGCGGACCGTCGTCCGAGGTGCGTGCCAGGAGGATTCCCCAGTCGGTCACGTCGGCCCGCGTCGACCAGAGCTTCGAGCCGTTCACCACGTAGCAGTCGCCGTCGCGCACGGCACGGGTCCGGAGCGAGGCCAGGTCCGACCCGGCCTCCGGCTCGCTGAAGAGCTGGCACCAGTCCTCGGTGTCGTCGAGCATAGGGGGGAGGAATCGCTGCTTCTGGGCCTCGGTCCCGCCGGCGAGGATTGTGGGTCCGGCCCATCCCACGCCGATGGACGCTCCGGGGATTCTCACGTCGGCGGCCCTGAACTCGTCCTCGATGATGAGCTGTGCCTCGGCGTCGGCGTCGCGGCCCCACGGGCTGGGCCAGTGGGGGGCTATGAAGCCACCTTCGGCGAGGTCCCTGCGCGACGGCGACGGGTTGGAGGCCAGCCAGGAGCGGACCTCAAGGCGACGGGGGTCATCGTCGGCGGGTAGGGCGAAGTCCATCGGCCCTACCTCACAGGAGGGTGGTGTCGGTGTCCAGGCCGAACCTGAGCCGGCCTGTCAACTCGTGGATCCGGGGGGCGACCATGGCATGCGTGGCCGCCACCTGGCCATCGCGCACCATTCGCTGCAGTGGCTCCCTGAGGTAGACGGCAGCGCCGCCGGCCTCGCGCTGCAGGTTGGTCAGGGCGTCGGCGCAGCGCTGGGCGGAGTCGCATGCGGCCAGCCGCAGGCTCCGCCGGTGCTCGATGGTGAGTGGGTCGCCGGCTTCCGCCGTGGTCCAGGCCTCACCGATCACGTCGTGGAGGAACGATCGGGTGGAGCGGGCGGTCGCCTCCGCGTTCGAAACGGTTGCCTGCCCCGTCGATCGTTCCGAGAGGGTCCGACCCGAACCCTCGGGCTTCTTCGAGGTGGCCAGCTCGGCGAACCTGTCGACGGCTCCATCCAGCAGGCCGATGGATACGGCGGCTATGCCCATGGCCAGCATCCCGTAGAAGGGGAAGCGCCACTGGGGTCCGTCGAGTCGGGGGGTGGCGGTCATGAGTTGCGTCCACCGACCCTCGGGGACGAAGGCGTCGGCGACCCTGTAGTCGGCCGAGCCGCTGCCGGAGAGTCCCGTCACATGCCAGGTGTCGAGGTGCTCGACGTCGGTCCGGTCGAAGAACACGAACGGGGCGTAGAGGCCGTCGTGGCGTCGCAGCGGTGAACCTTCGGCATCGACGATGCGTGCGCCGCCGCCGATCCAGGTGCAGTGCTGTGTTCCCGATCCCCAGGCCCAGGTTCCGGTGACCTGCAGGCCGCCGTCGACGATACGGGCCGTGCCGACGGGGGCGGCGTAGCCGCCGGTGCAGGAGTCGGCCGGGCCATAGATCTCTCGGGCATGAGGTTCGTCCAGGAATCCGGCCAGCAGCGACGTGGTGCCGGCAATCATGACGCACCAGCCTGCGCCTCCGTCGTGGCGGGACACCTCAGCGATCACGTCGATGGCGGTCGCCACGTCGGCCTCGGGGCCTCCGAGGCTGGTCGGCGTGAACATCCGGAAGAGGCCTGCCTCGGTGAGGTCGGTGACGACGTCGTCGGGGAGCGTACGGGTGGCCTCGATCTGCTCGGATCGGCCGGCGAGGGATGGCCCGAGTCCACGGGCCTGCTGGAGGAGGTCGACCATGGACCAAAACTAGAAGGAATATCTAGTATTTGCAAATAAAACTGTAGGCAACATAGAGTCGTGTCTGTGAGGGATTCGGAAGTGGAACCATTGGGAGCCGTACCGGGCGGAAGGTCGGAGCGGACCCGACGGGTAGTCGTGGATGCGACCGTGGCACGCCTGCGTTCCGAGGGTGCCTTCACGGTGGAACAGGTGGCCGCCGATGTGGGGGTGAGCGTGGCGACCATCTACAACCGCTTCCCCGAGGGGCGAGACGGCCTGCTGGCGGCGGCTTTCGACTCGGCGCTGGATCGGCTGGTTTCCGCAGGAGCGGTGCTGACCGTCGAACACCTGCTGGACCACGGCCTCGAGGCCACCGTGCGGGCCATGGTCGACGGCCTCGTCGCCGTCTTCACCGACGAGGCCCTCGTGATGCGCTCTGCTCTGGCCCGGTTGCCCGAGAGTCGTGTGCTCCGGGAGTCCTACCGCAGG